>Ga0075366_10000005_pt1 | contig 107438 bp, 111 predicted proteins | sample EndMethybrTD3031_FD_72351 | JGI IMG/M metagenome (GOLD analysis project Ga0075366, IMG submission 72351) | Populus endosphere microbial communities from Tennessee, USA - Endosphere MetaG P. TD hybrid TD303-1 | ecosystem: Host-associated > Plants > Roots > Endosphere | place: USA: Tennessee...
GTTTATGAGTAAATCTTTCGAAGAAATGTTGGCGGTTGGTGGCAAATCTAACTCGCTCGGTGAAGTTGCTGATGTTATTAAAATGGTATTACATGACAAGTCACGACTGGATGAGCTGTATGAATGCTTATTCAATGAGGATGCTTGGTTAAGAATGCGTGCTGCTGATGCGCTCGAGAAGGTTTGCAGGCAGCATCCCGAATGGCTGATGCCTTACGTGGACAAACTTCACGACGATTTTGCTACGGGTGCCCAGCCATCTATCCAGTGGCACATGGCACAGATATATAGACAAGTTGACTTAACGAAAGATCAGAAACGAGTAGCAATTGCTTGGCTTAAGGGACTGTTGTCAACAAAAGAAGTCGACTGGATTGTTGCGGCTAATGCCATGGATACGTTGGCTCAATTCACTAAAGATGGCTCTTTGCCAATTGCTGAACTACTCCCTTTGCTGAAAGCGCAACAAGGGCACAGGTCAAACTCAGTGGTTAAGCGGGCAAACAAACTACTTGCAGAGCTGACGAATAGCTAGACAAAATCAAAGCAAAACTGAGAGCTTAGACGACCTGTCTGCTATCATTAGTTATATGTGGTTTATGTTTATCGGTCTTGGACTAATATGTGGTGTAGCTGCATTTCTGCGATTCTATCCATCATTTGGCGGCAAGACGACACACAAGCAATGGGCGTCTTCTGCTAACTTTAAAAAGCGAATCTTCGTCAACCAAATTGCTACCTCAATGGATATGAGTTTTAAGGACATGGTGACCATGACTCGTGACACCTTTAAGCCTGATAAGCTGCGCAGGCCCAAAACTACGCTTACTCATGATCCAGTAAATCTTACTGCTTTCCTGGCAGCCAAAGAGCCACAACTAGTGTGGTTAGGACACTCAGCGTCGCTCATTAGAATGAAGAACAAGACGTTGTTATTGGATCCAATGCTTAGCGAGCGAGCATCACCTGTTCAGTTTGCAGGCCCTAAAAGGTTTAGCAAGTCACCGATATCTGTAGAAGAGCTGCCAAGCATCGACGCTGTCTTGATATCACACGACCATTACGATCATCTGGACTATGATACGATCAAGAAGTTGCGCGCCAAGACTAAGCAATTTTTTGTGCCGTTGGGTGTCGGGGCGCACTTGCAAACTTGGGGTGTCAAAAAGTCACAGATAGTTGAACTGGATTGGTGGGACGAAGCAGCGTTTGGGGATCTTACGCTAGTGTGTACGCCTGCCCGTCATTTCTCTGGTCGTGGGCTTAATGACCGATTCAAGACTTTGTGGTGCTCCTGGGTTATCAAATCAACCGACACTAACCTCTTCTTTAGCGGTGATACTGGTTACGGGCCTCACTTCAAGCAAATCGGAAAGAAGTATGGCCCCTTCGATCTAACGCTTCTGGAGTGCGGACAATACGACAAGCGCTGGCCGCATGTTCATATGCAGCCCGAACAAACGTTTACTGCGTATCAGGACTTGCGCGGCAAGCGTTTACTGCCTATGCATTGGGGCACGTTTGTACTGGCGCTTCACCCATGGATGGATTCAGTCGAGCGCGTACGCAAAGCTGCAGCGCCTCACGGTGAAGAAGTCATGACACCTACAATCGGAGAGATCGTAGCCATCCATAACCCTGATTACCCCAAGTCAGCATGGTGGAACAACCACAAGTAGGCTCAGCTCCATATGCTAACCTAGCACTTACTGAGCTATAATATCTCTAATGAATACGTATCTCATACTCTTGCGTGGCATCAACGTTGGCGGCAAAAATAAAGTCCCTATGGCAGAACTCAAAAAATGCCTGGAGCAATTGGAGTTCACTGATGTTTCGACCTATATTGCCAGTGGCAACGCCATCGTAAAATCGACCAAATCAGCACACGAGGTAAAAACGCAAATAGAAGCGATGCTACCTAAGTGTTTCAAGCTAGATAGCGAATTGATCAAAGTATTGGTACTCTCGCACAAACAACTCAAAGCAATCGTAGACAATAAGCCCAAAGGTTTTGGTGACCAACCCGACACTTACCATAGTGACGTAATCTTTCTGATGGATTTGAATGTTGATGATGTCATGCCGGTGTTTAACCCGCGCGAGGGTGTCGATAAAGTATGGCCTGGCGATAATGTAGTGTATTCGCAGCGCCTTAGCGCCCTGCGCACCAAGAGTCGCCTAAGCAAAATTATGGCTAGCCCAACGTATAAATCTATGACCATTCGCACCTGGAACACTACATTGCAATTGCTACGACTGCTTGAAGTAGCCTAGACTTATCACTTCAAGTCTCTAGTACACGTTTGCGCTCAGCTTCGAACATAGCCGCAGATTTTTGAAAGTACTTTGAAAGTACCTCGAGTTCTTGCGAAGTGAAGCCATCGAGCAATTTGTTTTGGGCGACGCGTGCTGATGTAAATAGTGGACGAAACTTAAGCGCAGCTAGTTTGTTGAGTGTTATCAATGTACCGCGCCTGTCGTTGGGATTGTTCTGGCGTTCTACTAGGCCAGTCTTTTCTAGCCGATCTATCATTGCTGTAGTCGAGCCAGAGCTCAGGCCCGTATACTTAGAGAGTTCGGAAGGTGTGGTAACGCCACGATAAAATATGAGATCCAGACCTTCGAAATCGGTTGTGTTGAGCCCGAGTTTTTTGCCTATAGCATTCCTGAATAACGTATAGTTAATGCCGCTTTCACGACCATCTATAATTACTTGTTGCTTGAGCTTGCTGTTGTTTTCTAGGGCCATAATCTTTTTGACAAATATCTCGAAATTAGAGTATCTTGATTATACAGTCCTGTAATACCTAATACAAGAGGAGGCCACAATGGCAAATAATGTCCCACTAATCGTATTCCCCGTAAAAGACCTAGAAAAGGCCAAGAAATTCTATAATACCTATCTTGGAACACAGCCCTACGTTGATGGCGAATATTACGTTGGCTACAAGCTAGACGATCAGGAAGTTGGCCTCGATCCGAACGGAAAGACAATTGTTAGCTATATAGAAATCGATGACATCGAGGCTAGCCTACAGACCTTACTAGAGGTGGGCGCGGTTGTTGTTATGGAGCCCAAAGATGTTGGCGCGGGCATGATGGTTGCACAGGTAGAGATTGAAGGTAATGTCATGGGGCTTCGCCAAGTGCCCAAGCAGTAGTGCTTCAGACCATTCGGCAAACTAAAGAGCGGACCTTGGGCAGATCCGCTCTTTTTTATTTGTGTAGCTGTGCCGCTTTATTTAGTTCTTTTGTTACTCTTCTTGGGTTTGCTGCTAGTCTTAGCACCTGTCTTTTTGGTCATTTTGCCGAGCGTCCAGCCTACTAAAAATGCTAGTAGAACGCCGCCAACGAGCCAAGCCCAAACGGCCTTACTAGTTGTACAGTCTTTACCGAATACCTTGTATAGGTCGTCTGCCTTGTTTGGGTCGGTGTGGTGGCGGTACTCACCGAGATTGGTTAGGAAGTCACCATCTGGGTCACCATCAGCATCGTTCTTGTTGATGTCTAGACCATTTTTGTACTCCCAATCATCAGGCATGCCATCACCATCAGTATCCATCTTTTGAGGATTAGAACCGATCTTATATTCGGTAAGGTTGGTTAGATGATCGTGGTCAGGGTCACCCTGGGCGTCTTTGGCATTGTTGGGGTCTAACCCGTTGGCTGTTTCCCAGTCGTCAGCCATACCGTCGCCGTCTTTGTCGTTATTGGTTGCTGGCGGCGCGTTCACCTGTCCGGATACTGTTGCACTGCCAGCTGTTTGCCCGTTGTTGCCCGTGTTGCTCGCGCCAGGAATTGGCTTAGCTGGCTCTGAGGGCGTACTTGGCTTAGGGTTTGGCACAAGTGGATCATTGTCGTTGCGGTCTGGCGTACCATCACCATCAGTATCTTGCGATGGCGTGCTGCCTATGTAGCCTAATGCCTCTACCGCATCGACATTTACACCTGCCCCTAAGTTAGAAGAAACGCGGACGTAGCGGTAGGCTTTGCCGTAATTAGTCCAGTTGTAAGCGAAGTTCTGTGTGGATGCGTTAAGGTCAAGACCAAGTAACCGACTCTCACTCGAAATAACTGCCTTGTTGCTGTCCAGGAACGCAACAGTCACATTAGCCTGAATATTAATTTGACCAAGGTGCAATCGCAATGTCTGTGCTCCCTCTTCGCCCGCCCCCATGTCGAGGGTTAATGAAGTCCCTGGCCCAGCTAGCGATGCATTAGTGCCGTTTGGTGCGCCAACTGCGTTGTTGGCATCAACTACCACAAGTGTTGTTCCTGCTACTGAATCTGCGTATGGGTCATACGAGGTGCCTTGAGCACTTGCCTTGTGTAAATGCGTAAAGCCAATAACTGAGGCCGAAATTAAAAGAAGGCCACCTAAACCATAAGTGAACCTTCGCCAAGTATTGCTGATAGATTGTACGGATCTCATGCCCATCCCCTAAATTTAATTTTGACTAATGTCTCAGGTATATCACAGCTCGTTTACAAGCAGTTGTAAAAAAACTAACACTTTTTTGAATGCCTCACTAACATATCTGGTTCAAGCTCAAGGAGCGATACTGTACAATTGGTCAATCATGATTTCTTTTGCATATGGATCGTCAGAGCAAATGGCTCCTGTACTTTTAGCTGATTCAAGGCCACTCTGGGAAGATGTGCCGGAGCTACGAGTTTGGGGCGAGGCACCGGAATTTGCCCTACGGACTGCTACACACGAGCTAGGACGAGTGGCTACGATCGGTGCATGTTTTACTAGTGAATCTGCGTACGCCAAAGCTGTTGCAGAGGCTCTTGAGCAAGATAATCCCGAGGCTTTGACCGTATTCCCCGGCCACTACACTACGGTTCTCATCAGGCCCGAAAATACCATGGTTCTCAAAGATGTCGCAGGTGTTAGCCCGGTATATTATGGCACGACCGAGGATGAGGTTACTGTTAGTTCACTCCCATCAGTTGTTGCGGGTGGTCGCCTAAAAGTTAAGCCCGATCATGTGGCCGCGCATATTGCCCTACCCACATGGCGTGGTAGCATTTCGGGTAACGAGACTTGCTTTGACGGTGTCTCTCGACTTACAGGAGGTCAAGCCCTTACGATTACGGATAGAGGCATAGCTGTATCAACTTACGAACCTCTTAATCCTGACCCTACCCTTTCATTTGAAGAAGGTGCTAGTCGTTTGCGTAGTGCTTTGCGAGACTCAGTCGGTGTGCGAATGCACTCTGGGGCCAAAGTTCGCGCCAACTTTAGCGGTGGCAAAGACAGTAGTTCGATTGTTGCAATGGCTCTAGAAGAAATGGGGTCAAACGACGAGTTGTCCGTATACTTTATGGACGATCCGGATTTACCAGGTGGCGACAGGGATTACGTTGAAGCTTACTTGAATATAGAGCCAAGGCTTCGACTTACGCGCATTAACTCACATGAGACAGAAATCGCCCCAGACCTTGAAGCAATCAGGCAGCCAGAAGATCTTGCGCTAGCGGTCCCGCCTCACCGCTTTCAGGTTGTTCGAGACATTTACGGACCATCTATGCAGCAGGGCCCTGGCTTGCATTTAAGCGGCAATGGCGGGGATGAAGTGATGGGTGTCGGCTCAAGCCATCTACCAGACTTACTACGTGAAGGCAGACTTTTGCGTGTGCTGAGGGAGAGCATAACAAGGGCAAAAATCAGAAATGTATCGCCGGTTGATATATGGAAAGATGTAGCGGCCGCTGCGTTTCTCGGCATTAAGGGTTCGTTACGCAAGGCAGCCAAAGATCTCGACAGTGATTCTGGGCTTAAGCCTTTCGCGGTTGCCTACGAGAGTATTAGCCCAGTGCGCATCAGTGAAGTTTCATCGAGTTTTCTTACGGGTACAGCGCGGCACGCCTTATCTGATCTACTTAAAAGTCGCATTGCGTCGACTAGTGATGCCAAAGATCCAACACTCGGACAATACCTCGCCAGAGAGCGTGCCCATGCTAGCGGTTCCGGCCAAGCGATTGAGGCATTCTGTATTGGCCAAGACTCGCAGTTATATGTTGAATCGCCGCTCTTGGATAACGAGGTGGTTAGGGCTGCGCTTGCTGTTGATGTACGCAAAAAAGGCAACCCTCACACTTTTAAGCCAATTTTGCACCAAGCCATGCAAGGTATACTTCCTGACGTAATACTTAATCGTAATACAAAAGGTATTTACGATCCTCATAACGCGCGTCTGCATACACAAAGTATGAGTGCACTAGCTGATCTTATGGTCGATTCTCGTCTGGCAAGAATGGGTATTATTGATGCTGAAAAGGTTTGTAGTGTATTGCCCTTGCTCGCCTCTCTTCCTATGTCTACAGTATGGTCACTCGAACAAGTTATGACTGCGGAGTTGTGGCTGCGCGGTTTAGAGCGAGCTGGCTTGACCGAAATTGAGCCCGCCTATGCCAATCGGGTTAAGGCTGGTGCGGATGGACAAAAGCTAGCAGAGACTCCTTCTCAGGCCTTCGAAGGAACATTTATAGTGCCCGATTATGTCCATGCCGTTGTATCGCCGAGTGGCACCCTCACCCTATTTAATAGAAAAACCAATGTTTACAGTCCTTTAAGTTCGGTGCAGAGCCATATGTTGCGAGCTTTCGCGGCGCACGGCAGTGTTGCTGCGGTTGTTGATTCATTGGCTGAACGCTATACGCAGGCAGATCGACAGCAGCTCACGGCTGATACGCACCGCATTCTTCGTGAGTTTGCTGCCCTGCATATCCTTCAACAAGCGGAGCAGTTCGTGCCCTGTGATTTGCCTACGACTGCAGCAAGTCCAAGATTTGTTTCAAGTGAGTCTAAAGTAACCCAGACGCTTGATAATGAGCGCGTCTCACGCGGCCATCGCCTGCTTGCGGCTGCTGCACTGACTGGTGCTATTGCTCTCAAGACTTTTGCCCCCGCAAAACGCCTCGAGATTCTTAAGCACCTACAAAACAGAAGGAACACTAACCAAGCAAGCCAAGTAGAAGCTCAGGGTATATTAAAAGCCGTCCAAGGTATTAAATATCTTGGACGGCTCGCGTGCCTAGAGTCATCGTACGCCGCAGCACTAGCCCTGGCTATTAAAGGGCGTAGCGTTGATTGGCATATGGGGGTGAGCTTTTATCCTACTGGCTATCATTCATGGATTGAAGCTGAGGGCAAACCGGTGCGAACTTCTACTGAAGGAGATGTAAGTGGCGACTTCCAGTCTTTCTTTGAGTCGCAAGATGTCTAACTAGGATCGTTTGATTTCCAGCCAGTTTCATCCTGAGCATTGCCATCATAAAAGCCGAGTGTTGCCTGCTCTGCTGGCACTTCTGCAATTGCGCCAGGTGATACGTATTCTTCTAGTGTAATTGCACCTAAGCTCGCTGGAGTGGTCTCTGCTGGCATTGCAGTTTCACCACCAGGCAACTGATTTGGACTAACTAACATTTCTTACCTTTGTTTATCGATAGGACACATTGTACCCCTTTATATTCGACACTCTCAATGTGTTTTGTGAAGAAAAAACTATTCTACGGTATCGGCTTGTAGCCTGCTTGGTCACTGCCAAAACCTCGATCAACACCCAGCGTTATGCTTTCTGCTTGCACCTCAACAACAGCACCCGGTGATACATATTCTTCAAGTGCTACTGCGCCAAGCTCAGTGCTCACCTCAGGTGCCTTAGTGTCTTCAATGATTGGTAATGAATTTGGAGTTACTGTCATATTTTAAGCCTCACTTTTATTACGGGACAAGACACCATTGTATTACTCGTTTGCTACAGTGCAAAACTTATGACAAGGTAGCCATTTTGCTCAGAGTCGTGCAAGCGGCTTCATTATTGGCAGCCAAGTTGCTGGCAAGACTTTACCCTGAAGCTCCCGAGCATATGCTATTTTGACAGGATCTTTATCAGAACTATCCAACGGTAGACGTGCGAAATCAATCTCCTGTATCTGCCCTCGTAGCCCATATCGATCGTGAACTTTCTTTATGCCACGCCACGGAATTGCACGATTTGTTGTGCCGCGAGCTTCGATAGGTTCAACGCCAAGCTCTTCCTGACGGGAGTTAATATGTTTACGTAAAGTGCTAAGATGCACGCCTAACAACTTTGATACACCTGTTAGTGTAAGCACGTGCGCCGGTATAAATAGTTTTCGTTCCAGTCGCTCTGTAATTGCTGCGGCTTCTTCCTCACTCCATCTATAGCGATCATGCCCTGCCGTGCGCCGGGACTTACCTTGTCTCTTTTCATCTTCCGTAAGGTGAAGGGCAAATGTCTCTGTGTCCATGCTGAAGTGCCCGGCAATTTCTTCAAGCGTAGTGATCTCATGGACGCTGGCCCATTTTTGACTTCTTTCTAGCTTACGCTGTCCTGCTGGTGGCTGTGGTTCTTCGCTAAAGAATGTCGCTGCAGCAGGCTCAAAGAAGACATCTCGCTGTCCATCAGGGCTGCCTGCTTGCTTCTGCTGAATAGCATCGTAGCCGTTACGCATAAGTTGTAGCCGGGCTGCGTGATGCCCAATATCTTTGCCGCCAATAATATCCTCGAGTGCAATATAGCCTAGAGGTATAGCTTTGCGTCTTCTCTTGAAGATAATCTCCCGTCCCACTCCATCAATGCGTGGCTGATTGTCATGTTGGTCGAATAGTTTTTGTAGTGCGGGAGGAAAGGCATGTCTTGCTCTCGGTCCGTCAGATTTTCCGCCAACGATATATCCCTGTTCTATAGATTCTCGGCCAAATATGCGTTGCAGCGTAAGTGCCTGAGTGTGATACTGTCCAAATCCTACAGGAATAAAATGACCAACAGTTGTTGTTGGGAAATCTTCGCTAAGGCGAGTTCCTCGGCCAAGTATTTGCTGAAACTGTAGTAGCGAGCCTATTTTGGTAGCGATGCCAATAAAGTCCACCGCTGCAAGGTCTAACCCTTCTCGTCCCATGAGCGTAGTAGTCAGAACATCCAGCTCGCCATTGTTAAAGCGGTCAATGGCTGATCGATTACGCGGGGAGTTTGAGCTACCGTAGACCATGCCAATCGCCTCAGCCTTAACGTAATTGCCGTCAGGAAGTTTGACTTGATTCAGGTGACTGCTCATATTCCGAGCATGCTGCAACTCTTTGCCCGGCTCGCAGAATATGAGTCCTCTGCGCCCTTCAGCCACTAATGTGCGCGCAAAGTCTGCCGCCATACTGGTTAGCACTTTTTGCCGCCGTCTACGCTGGAGCCCGAATCCTGTGGTTTTCGGCTTAAGGCCAAAATCTTCGGGTGTTGCGCTAGCAGTAAAGAGTTCTAGCTTGCTAATTCGCTGACGTTCCATAAAGAGCTTCATGTCACCGTGGTGTACCCCGTGCCGTAGAATATTGCCCGCATCCTTAGTGTCAGTGTATTTTCGAGTGGCCGTAAAGCCGACGATTGGGCCCTTCCAGTGTTTCAGGATCGCCTCTAAGAATTTAGGCTCGGTTATATGGTGTGCCTCATCTATAAATAAGCAGTCAAAGTATTCATCGCCAAAAAATCCATCCTTTAGCTGTCGGATAAGCATCTCGGGCGAAGTTACCACTAAATTGCCAGTACTATCTTTGTTCTCGCCGTAGAATGAGGAAACGCTGATGTCAGGCGCTAGCTGACCAAATATATTTTTCCCAACCTCACCGGCATGTTGTGCAATGAGCGCCTGCGTAGGTGCTACCAGCAATCCACGTACGGGCTTTAAAAGTTCTGGGTGGCGCGCATCCGGATCGGGCACTCTGCCCACACCAATCGATGCAGCGGTTCGAGCAATCACTGCTGTCTTTCCCGATCCTGTCGGCGCGTCGACTAAGATGCCTTGAATTTTTGTATTAGCATATTCTGGCATGCTAACTGGCGCTGGTCCCCGCTGCATCATGGTAAGAATGTCAGTTAGATAAGGCTGCTGATAATCTAAGAGGCCTTCGTAGCCCTCGGCACCTAGCTCTTGGTTTATGGCTGCCTCGGCATTATTTAGTACTGCCAGCTGTCTGGCGAGTCGTCCGACTTCACGCGAATGTTTTAAAGAGATGCGCGCAATCAGCTGGGGTGTTAGCCGCCACGTCTCATTAAACTTATCAGCCTTAAAATGCGATTGCAGTCGACTTGCTACGCTGCCTCTGGCTTCTGCTTGGGCTGTGGCTAATATACGAAGAGCGCCCGCATAAATAACTTCGCGGGCGCCCAATTCTTCTTCTGCAAGTGCGTCATAGTCATCGTATAACGCCTGACATCTCGCTTCGTCGGCAAAGTAGGGAGACATCAGCAAGGCTTCAGTTTCATGTATATACTGAGGCGCTCTGCTGGCTAGCGTTTCCATTTCGTACTATACTACCACAACAATTTGACCTGAATACGAAAAGGTAATTCTTATGTACTTTGCAGAACAAGCACAAGTAAGTGACGATGAACTAGCTGCTCGCAGTCTTGATCTGATGCGTGAGCACTACGGTAGCCAAAACGGTCATTATTCACTTCGTGATTCGATGCCCTTTATCTCGGAGGCTTTCGTGAACGACGATGAACTGACCGAGTATTTGTTGGGCTTTCATGCTAACGGACGTGTTGTCACTTGCCTACAATTGCAAAGAGATAGACCCGAAGTTGCCAACAGTCTAGCTGGATCGTTGCAGGAGATAGATGCCAGTACGAATAGGTTAGTTAACACCCTTCCAGAATTAGCGTACATCCAGAGCCCCAGCTATGCGACCGAAGACATTGCGCCTCAATACGCTTACCGAGCTAGAATGCGCGGATATGATTTACAGTGGCCAAAATGGACTCCGAACAAAGTAGTCAGACAGAAGCCACCCTGTGACAATGAAACCTGGTCCAGGCTTCGCAAGAGTACGAGCCAGAGCATAGCACGGAATCTTATAGCCCTAGCCGCATCCCAGGGCGACAAGCCTGAGTCTTATTTAATGGAAGCAGCAGTGTGTCTAGTGAGCAATAAGAAGACGGCTGTGGACCCAAGGCCCGATGGCGAAACTGCACATATGCCCATTTTGACTGGTCCTGGCCGACTAGAAAAAGCCCATGACTTATTACGCATGTCTGGGGCTTTCTATGAGCGTGGAGCACTGAGCATTGCCGGCGCATTAGCACGCGCAGATCAGGTGGAGCTATGGGACTTATTTCAAACACAAGTAAGGCAAGACCTTGAGGTTCAGTGCGACGGCGATGTCTTATCTGGACAGTTTGTAAGGCTTTCGGTACATGCGGGCGTAGAGATGGCGATGCGTCAGGAACGTCACGATGTCGTAGTTGCTATGACGACCGACGAGCTACGTGTTAAGCGTGAGCTTGGGGCCTCGTCACTTCGTGCACTGTGTACGATTGTCCACACAACTACGCAATAGATAACTATTCGTAATCCGGAGCATTCCCGAGGCCAAAGAATTGCTCGAGTGTAGCAACGCTTTGTTTGTGCATTTCCGCGGCTAAATCTTTGCCGATATAGCGGATATGCCATGGCTCGTATATGTAGCCAGTGACATTCTGCATATCTTTGGGGTAGCGCACGATAAAGCCATATTTGTAAGCGTTGGCTGCGACCCATTTGCCTTCAGGAGTGTCAGCAAAACACTCTTCAACTTCGCAGGTGCGGCTAGTTGGCTCTACGTCTACCGCCAAACCAGTTTGGTGTTCACTGAATCCTGGGCGGGCACTTTGGCTATCGGCTACTGCCTTGCCCTGTACGTCAACGTAGTGGCTGTACAGATTTACCTGGTAGTTATATGAGCGGTAGCCACTGGAAATCTGCAGATTCAGGTTGTCTTGCTTGGCAGCCGTAAACATTTCTTTGAGTGCGTCACCGGCCACCTTTCGCATCTTCATTTCGGCGTCGCCATTAGTAAGGCGAAGCGGAACATCTGGGAATATCAGGTCGCTTGGAGCGTACGTCTTCGGGTCTAGCTGGCGGTGTTTGTTGACAACTACCCAAATGCTCGTTGGGTCAGTCAACGAATATTGCTTCTTGTTGAAGCTTTGTTTGTCGCTACTTGAACTGTTGCTAGCCTGCTTGTTGTCACTAGAAGATGGTCGTTGTTTGTCATATACAAACCAGCCGGCACAAATGACGACAATAATTAATAAGAATGTAAAAAACTTTTTCATAATGCTTTTGTTACCTCGCGTTCTATTTTTGCAAGTATTTGGCAAAAAGCCAAAATAGTCGCAAATATGTCGCATTTTTACAAAAACAACAGACAGGCTGTATGCTAGTATTCTTACTAGAAACCCAGCTAATTCAAAGAGAGGACGTCCATGGCTGAAAGCAAATACGTTATTGAGGCAAAGGGCCTAACCAAGGCTTACGGCTCCAATCAAGTCTTAAAAGGCATCGACCTAAAGGTTGAGCGAGGCACAATGTTAGCTTTGCTTGGACCAAACGGTGCTGGCAAAACTACCACGGTACGAATCCTGAGCACCCTACTTGGATTCGACGGTGGCAGCGTGACCATCGAAGGGTACGACGTTGTTAAAGAATCTGACAAAGTCCGCAGTGTTATCGGCCTAACCGGTCAGTCGGCAGCGGTTGATGAGTTACTCACAGGCCGCGAAAACTTAGAGATGATGGGTCGCTTGTACCGTCTAACTGCGAAGAGCGCCAAAGAACGTGCACAGGAGCTGCTAGAAGAATTCGACCTCGTGAAGGCTGCAGATCGTCCAGCCAAGACCTACTCTGGCGGTATGCGTCGTCGTTTGGACTTGGCAGTAAGTTTAATCGCTACGCCCCCTGTTATTTTCTTAGACGAGCCTACAACCGGTCTTGACCCTCGTTCTCGCCTGGCCATGTGGGACATAATTAAGCGTCTAATGGACCAAGGCACCACAATCCTATTGACCACGCAGTATCTAGAGGAAGCCGACCAATTAGCGGACAAGATTGTTGTTATCGACGGCGGCAAGGTTATCGCTAATGGTACGGCAGCTGAATTGAAGTCAAAGGTTGGTAAAGACCGTCTCAGCCTGACCTTCAAGGACGCAAACGTCATGCAACAGGCCGCAGATGCTCTGGGTAATGTTGTTATAGACACAGATGATAAAGACAATGTGCTTACTGTGCTTATTCAGGACACCAATAAAGATGTCAAAAAGACTCTGGAACAGCTTTCAGATAAGAAAATTTCCATCCTATCCATGGATATTCATAAGCCAACCCTAGATGATGTATTCCTATCGTTGACCGGTAAGCAAAAACAATCTAGCCAAGACGAAAAGGAGACAAAATAATGGCCGTCCAGCTCGAGTTTGAACAAAAGCCAAAGGCATTTCTGGCGCTGCAAGATTCACTGATTATGATCAAGCGCAGTAGCCGTCACATTATCCGTAACACTGACCAGCTACTAGGCACCTTTTTCCAGCCGATCATGTTCTTGGTTTTATTCGCCTCAGTGTTTGGTGGCGCTATTGGGTTGGCGCTTCCAAAGGGCATTAGCTACCTAGACTTTTTGATGGCTGGTATTATCGTGCAGACCGTAGCCTTTGGCTCAACGACTACCGCCGTTGCCGTGTGTAACGACCTCCAGAAAGGTATTGTCGACCGCTTTCGTTCCCTGCCTATGGCAAACTTGGCGGTACTTAATGGACATGTTGTTTCCGACCTATTCCGCAACACATTCTCGACACTAGTTATGATTGTTACCGGTTTAGCCATTGGTTTCCGTAGTAGCGCAAGCTTTACGGATTGGCTCATGATTGCCGGCATCATCTTGCTCTTCACCCTAGCCTTCTCATGGCTTGCTGCTATCGTGGGTGTCTTCGCCAAAAGTGTTGAGGCAGTGCAATGGCTTAGCTTCGTGATTGTGTTCCCACTTACCTTTGCTAGTAGCGCATTTGTGCCAACCGAAGGCATGAACAGTGTCCTAAAGGCGTTTGCCGTAAACCAGCCAATCACCCAGGTAATCGAAGCTATTCGTTCCCTGATGCTCGGTACGCCAATTGGCAACCACGGCTGGATGGCAGCAATTTGGAGCGTTGGTATCCTGCTCGTCGCAATGCCAGTTGCCTCTTGGTTGTTCCGCCGCAAGACTACAAATTAGTTGCCACAAATATATTGCCGAAAATGCGACATCTGGACAAAATCCAAAAAAGTCGCAATTTTTCGGCAATGTTACCTTATAATAAAGAGTAAATACAACCTAACGCAGTTATTCGGACAGATTTAAAGATGTCAAAAACAAACGTAAACCCCGCAGACTACATCGTGCCGCTGAACATGAATGGCCTCCAAGGCCGCATGTTGCGTATGGATGCACCTAAAGGTCGCAACAAAGAGATCTTGTTTGTTTACGGACATCACTCCAGCCTAGAGCGTTGGTTTGGTCTGATGCAAAATCTGAACCGCTATGGCGCCGTGACTATGCCTGACTTGCCGGGCTTTGGCGGTATGGATAGCTTTTACAAGATTGGCGAAGAGGCCACGATTGATCAACTTGCTGACTACTTGGCCGCCTTTATAAAGATGCGTTACAAGCGCAAGAAGGTCATCATTGCAGGCATGAGCCTAGGATTTGTGATCGCTACCAGAATGCTACAGCGCTACCCTGACCTCACTAAGCGTGTAGATATGCTTATTAGCCTAGCTGGTTTTGCGCACAAAGATGACTTTACCTTTAGCCGCCGCCGTGCCTTTATGTATCGCACATTTTCAAGCTTCTTCTCACACCGCATTCCGGCAATGTTCTTCCGCCACGTTATTTTGCATCAGTTTATTCTACGTACCGTGTACCAGCACACCCACAACGCCAAGAATAAATTCCATGGCCTTGTCGAAGAAGAGCTCAAAGAGATGTTGGACGTCGAAGTGCGACTTTGGCATGACAATGACGTACGTACCTACATGAAAACAAGCACAGAGTTTCTGAATCTGGACAATTGTAAAGTTAAAGTTAATTTACCCGTATATCATGTAGCAATTGCTGGTGACCAGTATTTCGACAACAATATCGTAGAGCAGCATTTTAAGGTTATATTTAGTGATTATCACCTTGCTGATACACTCGATGTCGCCAATCATGCCCCAAGTGTTATCGCTGACGCAAAGGCTGCTGCGCCTTTCGTGCCACCAAAGTTACGCCGCCTACTCCTCAAGCGCTAACTGGACATTTGCTGATTTTACACCGATCGAGCTACTGGCTGATCGACCGGATTGGTGTATACTTGATGCTAGTTATGAGAATCGGACTAGTATGCCCGTACACTATCGCTAAAGGTGGTGGCGTCCAAGAACACGTGTTTGCCTGTCAGGCAGAGCTTCGTAAGCGAGGCCATGATGTATATGTCCTGACTCCTCGTCCCCAGGATTATGAAGATGATCCGGGCAAGCACATTATCTTTATTGGTGAGTCCAAAGATTTTAATTCTCCACTACATACGACCGTACAGGTGTCGGCTAGTGTTAACGACACAATCGACAAAGTGCTCGAAGAGCATCAATTTGATATTCTGCATTTCCACGAGCCATGGGTGCCCATGCTTAGCGCCCAGATCCTCAGCCGCTCCAAAGCGGTTAACGTAGCGACCTTTCATGCCAAACTGCCCGAAACCCTTATGACCCGCACGATGATTAGGGTTGTCACGCCGTATACAAAGTCGGTTCTCAAATACATCGATGAATTCACTGCTGTGTCTGAGGCTGCCGCTGAGTATGTGTGTAGCTTGACTGACAAGCCAGTTGCACTCATTCCTAACGGTATCGATCTTAACAAGTATAAGACGCCACTGCGTCGTAGCGATAATCGCAAGCAAAAGACGATCTTCTATCTTGGCCGCCTAGAGCAGCGTAAGGGCGTAAAGCATCTTATCCATGCCTTCAAGCTATTGCACGACCATGACCCTGACGTGACCCTAGTTATTGCTGGTGATGGCCCTGACCGACCTAAGCTTGAAGCTTTAGCTGCCGACTTAGGCGTTGACGAATATATTTCGTTCATCGGGTTTATTAGCGAGAAAGAAAAGATCCACTATCTCCGTACTGCCGACCTATACTGCTCACCGGCACTGTATGGCGAGAGCTTCGGTATTGTTCTGCTAGAGGCCATGGCAACAGGTATCGTTACGGTTGCTGGTGATAACCCCGGGTATGCAAGCGTGCTTAAGGGCTTAGGTGCGTTGTCGCTTGTTAACCCAAAGCATCACGCTGAATTCTCTCGTCGACTCGACCTATTGCTGCGCGAAAACGATCTCCGCCGTATTTGGCGGGAGTGGGCTGTCAACCAGCTGCAGCAGTATTCTTACACAACAATCGTTGACCAATACGAAGAAGTTTACGAAGATGCTATAGAACGTCACGCTGGTAAAAAGGTGCCGCAAGACTCCTAAGAAATATGGAAACATACAAAATTGCCTTTGTGCTCGATGATTCTCTGGATACTCCCGATGGCGTGCAGCAGTATGTTTTGAATCTGGGCCGATGGCTGGCTGATCACGGTCATATCGTTCACTACATCGTTGGTGAAACCAAGCGTACTGACTTGCCACACGTACATAGCATCGGACGCAATATCAAAGTGCGGTTCAATCAAAACCGAATGTCTATTCCACTTCCCGTCTCTAAGCGAAAGATTCGCAAGTTGCTGCAGCAAGAAGAATACGACATCATTCATGTCCAGATGCCTTATAGTCCTATGCTCGGTGGGCGAGTTGTAAAGGCAGTCAGCACCTATACTGGCGTTGTGGGCACCTTCCATATTGCTCCTCACTCTAGGCTAGTACACTTTGCCAACAGCCTATTGCGTATGGTCGTGAATGGTTCCTTGAGTCGTTTCGACGAAATTATTAGCGTGTCGCGTGTCGCGCAGGATTTTGCCTGGGACACCTTTCGTGTCGAAAGCTCTGTTGTGCCAAACACACTTAACTTATCGCCATTTTATACCCCGTTGCCATTCGAAAAGTATGAAGATACAACCAATATTGTATTCTTTGGTCGCTTAGTCGAACGCAAGGGTTGCCGCTATTTCTTAAAGGCTATCAATCGTCTACATAAACAGAAGATATTGCCAGACGACTGTCGTGTTATTGTTTGCGGTAAAGGCCCACAAGAGGCTGCCCTGAAGGCCTATGTAAAGCAAAACCATCTGGATGAACTAGTGACTTTCACTGGATTTGTAAGTGAAGAAGACAAGCCGCGATATTTGGCCGGTGGTGACATCATTGTCTATCCAAGCACGGGCGGTGAAAGCTTTGGCATTGTCCTACTCGAGGGTATGGCTGCTGGCCGTGGTGTAGTAATTGCCGGTGATAATCCGGGCTACGCTGGTGTTTTGGGCGAGCGACCTGAAGTGCTTTTTGAGCCAACTAATGAAGAAGTGTTCGCAGCCAAGATCGAAAAATACTTAATGCAGCCAAGGCTCCGCGAAGAAGCTCACGACTGGCAGCAGCAATTTGTACGTAAGTTTGATATCCCGAATGTTGCAGATGAGATCTTGGTTATATACGACCAAGCGTTGCATAAGCGCCGTAGTTAGGCAATAATACGAGGTAATATGTTCAGTCTCAACGGAAAACAAAAGGGTAATACAATTAATATCAACATTCCCAACCGCGTCGTTATCCGGGTGTTATTGCTCGTAGTCGCTACAGTAATCGCGCTTGCTGCGGTGCGCCAGGCTAGTCACGCCCTCGTAATCATTTTTACTGCCTTCTTCTTGGCCCTAGCAATGAACGGACCTGTTCATTGGGTGGCTCAGCACTTGCCTGGCAAGAAACGTGGTAATCGTAGTATTGCTACTGCTATTTCGTTCATCCTGATTATCGGTGTGCTGGGTGGTTTCCTGGCAAGTATTGTGCCTCCACTCATCAAGCAGACTAACTCATTCATCAAAGCCGCTCCTTCGCTCGTTAACGACGTCAAAGACGAAGACAGTGACGTTGGTAAAATCATCAAGCGTTATAACCTCGAAGACCAGGTAGACAGCTTCTCTGACGGTCTGAGCAAACGTCTTAAGAACTCCGGTGGCACGGCAGTCTCAACAGCCGGTAAGGTCGGCAGCAGTGTCTTCTCGGTACTTACTATTTTGGCGCTCACGTACATGATGCTTATCGAAGGCCCTCGCTGGTTACGCTTATTCCGCGACATTGTACCCGACGAACACCAAGAGCGTGCCGATTCTTTGGCGCATGGCATGTACAAAGTTGTTAAGGGCTACGTAAACGGCCAAGTAATCTTGGCTGCAATTGCTGCAAGTTTGTTGTTACCGGTGCTCATTATGCTGGATATCAGCTACCCCGCCGCACTGTTCGTGATTGTATTTATCTGTGGTCTCATACCGATGGTGGGCCATACCATCGGCGCGATTATCGTGACACTGGTGGCCCTGTTTACTTCGTTGCCGGCCGCGCTACTTGTACTTGGTTATTACTTCTTGTACCAACAGATCGAAAACTACCTTATCCAACCTCGCATTCAAGCAAATTCCACCAATATGTCACCATTGCTCGTATTTGCATCCGTGGTTATCGGTGTAAACTTTGGCGGTATATTTGGCGGTCTAATCGCCATTCCTGTCGCTGGCTGTATGCGTATCGTTGTCTTGGATTACTTGCGCCGCAAAAAGATTATCGACCCTAGGCAACCCTTAGCCGATACTACTAAATAAGAAAAGCAGCCGCGTTATTGCTGGCTGCTATCTTGCTTTTGGATTTGGACGCTAGATATACACTTCACGCCAGTTGAGAATTTGCTGCGAACTGCAATGTAGCGCAAGTTACTGGAGACAAATTTTAGACCCTTACTGTCACAGGTAAAGCCAGGTGCGTATTGGATCTCACCATAGTCAGGTGTTTGTTGCTTAGTAACGTAGGTGTAGTACTGACTCGTAAATGGATCAACTGCACTATAGAGATCCGAAGGGCCCAAAAGGTTTACGAACGCAGTCCAACCATCTTTGGTTGAGTCAGGGTAGGCTATTTGCTGCTGAGTAGCGGCGTAGATGCCTTTCTCTAACAGAGCTTCTAGGTTAGCCTTCTTCTCGGCATCAAGCTCTTTATTCTCACGAGGCTTAGCTGTGTGTGAGGTTGGGTTGTCGTTTGTCTTCTTGTCGTCATGTAAGAGTAGTACGGCGGCAGTGATAGCAAGCAGTGCCACAACGACGCCGCCAATAACGAGGAGTTTCTTATTCATGCCTTCATAATACCAGAAACGGCTCGTACCGAGACTATGAACGGAACCAAATGGGGCCGAAGCTGGTATCGCGCACGCCAATGCCCTGCTTACCTAGCACGTTGCGTAGCTCATCAGATTTTGCCCAATCTTTAGCATCCCGGGCTGCTTGTCGTTCTTGCAAAATAGCTTTTTGCTCATCGGTGATGTCGGTGGACGACAAAAGATTTAGGCCAAGCACGTCATCCAGGAATGAGATAAAGGCTACAAAGGCGTCTTTTTCGCTTTCATCGATCGAATCATGGCGTTCATTAGCGATCAGGCTCACTATGCGTAGGACTTCGGGGGTATTTAGATCGTCCTGTAATGCGCTCAAAATATCCTTTTGGTATTGGCCGTAGTCCATGTCGGTTAATTCATAACCTGGAGTTGTGACTGCCTGGAAGCGTAGATCAGCCAATGCCTGGTAGTCCTTGAGCCGGTTGGCGGCGGCCTCTAGGCTCTCCCAGCTAAACTTGGATTGACTGCGATAGTGAGACTCCAACACATGAAGACGGAAGGCTATTAGGCTAAAGCCCTTCTCTTCTAGTTGTTCAAGGGTAATGCCATTACCTAATGATTTCGAGACCTTTTCGCCGTTTACCGTAATATGGTTGGTGTGCATCCAGGTTGAGGCAACAGGTTTGCCAGTAACGGCTTCGCTCTGGGCGATTTCGTTGGTGTGGTGCACGGGGATGTGGTCGATACCACCAGCGTGTACATCCATTGTTTCACCCAAGTACTTCATGCTCATTGCAGAACATTCCAGGTGCCAACCAGGGAAGCCTTTACCCCAGGGACTATCCCATTCCATGTCACGCTGCTCGGCAGCGGGCGAGAATTTCCAGAGGGCGAAATCGCTTGCATTACGCTTTTCAGGATTGTGCTCAACGCGTGCGCCAGCTTGCTGTTCATCTACATCTAAGCGGGCAAACTCAGCATAGCGTGGGAACTTGGAGGTGTCGTAGTAAATACCGTCACTAATTTGGTAGGTAAAGCCCTTCTCTTCTAGTTTTTTGACTAGGTTGATCTGTTCTTGGATGTGCTCAGTAGCTTTAGGCAGATAGGTAGGCTTGCTAACGTTTAGGCGATGTAAACCATCTACAAAGTAATCGCCATACATCTTGGCGACATCCCAGGCGCTCTTGCCTTCCCGGCGAGCACCTTTTTCTAGCTTGTCTTCGCCTTCATCGGCATCACTTACTAAATGGCCAACGTCGGTAATATTCATGACCCACTTGGGTTCGAGGCTACTAGCCTTAAGGGTGCGCACCAAAATGTCGTAACGTACAAAGGTGAACCAGTTGCCGACATGTGGGTAGTCATAGACTGTTGGCCCACAAGTGTACATCGTGACAGTTGGAGCGCTTAGCGGCTTGATTTCATCGATGGTACGAGTGAGTGTATTGTATAGTTTCATTTGTTTGTCCTTCGAGCGGATCTAAAGTTTTTCCAAAAGTTCAGTAGCCTTCTGGATACACTCTGATTTTATTTCGTTGAACGGTCGGCCATCTTGGACCTTGAAGCCGCTAGAAAAGGCGTGACCTCCGCCGCCGAAGTGTTCGGCAAGATTAGCGGCAATGGGTGCGTCAGAATTACAGCGGATTTTGGCGGTCATTCGGCCATCTTTGTACATCTTGAGTGCAATTGCAACTTGCGTCCCAGTGGTCATGCGCATATCTTCCATAACCAACATTGATGGGTTGTATTGGTGGCTGTACTTTTCGATCTCACGCCAAGGAATACTAATGATTGCCAGGCGGTTGTCTGCGTAGTATTCGACGCGTTGCAAAAGCTCACCTTTGTAATGCGTTAGCTCCGGTGATTTACGCATAAGCAATCGACGATCGTGCTCGAGCTCGGTCAGACTAACACCGCCTTCAACCAATTCGGCAATAATGTGAATACTGCGAGCGCTAGTCGCCTCTGTTACAAGACCTAGGCTATCAGCCATAATTGCAGTGGCAATATGTGATTTGGCCTGTACATTGAGTGGCCAGTCTAGCTGCTGAGCAAGTTCATAAATAACTTCACTGGTAGCTACTGCCGGGTAGTTGCACATGATGGTCGCAAATGTGATCGTTGCTTCGGTAGCATGATGGTCGATGACAATGCAGGGCTTGCTGGTGATAAGGCTTTTGAGCCCAGACTTTTCTAATTGCTCAAGTAAGCTGTTGGAGCTAGTATCCACGATAATACTGGCATCAAACTGTTTAGGCAGCTCTTTGCTAACGCGATCCCAACCTTCCATGTATGTCAGGTATGAAGGCACATCCACACCGCAGTACAAATACGGTTCTTTGCCCATGTCGCCCAGAATATGTTCGAGCGCTAGGCTACTGCCCAGGCTGTCGCCATCTGGGTTGTCTGCTTGGATAATGACTACATTTTGACTGTCAGCCAAAATACTGCGGATTTGTTCTGCCTCGGGATACATATTATTTACCATTGTATAGCTTGCTGACGGATTAGGCTACGAAAAGCGCTTGGCTAGTTTTTTATCGAGACCTGTGTATGGTGGGCCAAACTTCTTGTCGTTAACAAATGAGAAGTCTTTCCATTCCAGCGCTTCACAGTCGTCGATTGGTACAAAGTCACCTGACCATTTGTGAACTATGAAGATCATATCTGCAGTGCTTACCTCTGGAAGATAGCGGTTATAAAAGGTATCAATGAGCTCGATGTCTTCCCGCTTAATACCCACAGTAGTCTCTTCTTTGGCCTCACGGATCACCGCTTCGTAGGCGTTTTCGTAAAAGTCCACAAAGCCGCCGGGCAGGTCATAGAAGCCTTTCTTAGGCTCGATAGCCCGCTTAGATACCAGCATCTTGCCGTCTTTTACAAAGAGTATACCAACGGCAGCTCTTGGGTTGTTCCAAAATTGCCAACCACAATCTGCACACGTATATGCTGTGTCGTCTTTGGTGGCTACGCTACCCTCATGTCCACATTTAGGACAGTAATGAAATAGTTCGATCATAGCGCCTGTCTTCCCTCCAGCGCTCGGCTGAGGGTAATCTGATCGGCATATTCAAGGTCGACGCCAATCGGCAAGCCCCTAGCAAGGCGCGTTACTTTAACTGAGCGGTCACCAATTTGCTGCTGGATATATAGAGCGGTTGATTCGCCTTCAACGCTAGCATTAGTTGCTAAGATGATTTCTTGCACGCCGTCTTCGTCGATGCGCCGGACTAGTTCGCCAATGTGTAATTGCTCGGGTCCTACGCCATCGATAGGTGAAACTAATCCGCCGAGTACGTGGTATGTGCCACTGTAGCTGTTGGTCTTTTCGAGGGCAACAATGTCAAACGGCTCTGCAACTACGGCAACTACAGTCTTGTCACGCTTGGGATCGGTATATAGATCGGACAATTCTTGGTCGGACGAGATGAGCGCGAAAGTCTTCTTACAGAAGCCAATGCCGCTATGCATGCCTTCTAGTGTGTCGGCAATCTGACGGGCTTTGCCCGGGTCGCTCTTCACTAAATAGTACGCGTACCGCTCTGCAGTACGCGGACCAACGCCAGGTAGCTTACCTAGCGCTTCAATGACATCAGTGAGCGCGGGAGGCAAAATTTGCATGTATATTCCTAGAGGCCGAGGTCGCCGAGGGCACCCATCATTGGCTGCATCTTTTCGGCTGCAACCTTTTGGCTCTGCTGAATAGCTTCTTTAACAGCATCTTCCAACCAGCGCTCCAACTGACCGATGTCGTCGAGGTCTACTTGCTCTGGGTCGATGTGGATCTTCTTGATCTTCTGTTCACCAGTAATCTCAACGCGTACTGCGCCATCACCCTTTTCAACTTCAATAACTTGCTTCTGAAGTTCCTTCTGGATCTTCTTTACCTTTAACAGCATTTTAGCTTGGTCAAAACGACTCATAAAACAAACACTCCTTATACAAATATGCTATGCAACTATTGTATCAGATATAACTATGGTTTTTGAGCGGTAAAGATGTTGTGCGTAGCCTGGGCTTGTGGCCAGCCTACAAAGTAGTGCGTGATGTGGTAAGACAAAGCCAAGACCACTACGATACCAATCAAGGTCCAACCTAGGTTTCGGGCAATCGGATTGCGCGGGAACACGCTGAACCACATGCTGAGCATGTACATCATGCCAGCTGCGATGATGATGTATAAGAATGGAATAACTACGCTATAGGTAATAGGACTGCCGATGGCCATCAGACCAGCAGAGACTAATAAAATAAGGATAAAGATTGGCGTGCGTGCCAAGCGCCAGTGACGCAAGTATAACCAGCTGCCTAAGACCAGCATAGTTAGGCTAAAGACATCCAAAATCGGTGCCGTACCTAGCCAGGTTGCAGGACTGGAAGCATTGTGTACGAACAGATGGAATGGAACCAAAAAGATGTTCTTAGCAATCTGGATCACATTAGGCCACTCTGTTGGCAGTGCCAAGAACGGACGAATTAGCTCGTGATGTTTGTATAGTCCCCATATTAGCGGTGCAAGCGCCGCCAAAAAAGCTAGGCTTGCGCCAGTTACCGCAGCTAAGTGACGCTTAAAGATACGATCAATGTGCTTCCACTGCCAGGCTATGCCTATGGCCACGAACCAGAGCATGCCTGGCACGTACAGCAATGCAGCAACACTCAAGAAGCAGGCAAATAATGCCAGCCAACTGCTAGTATGTTTGAGCCAAAAACCACAAGCTACCACTACAAATACACCGAAGAATAGCACGCCTGGTGTACCCATTCGTGCTACATGCAAAAACCAAGCTGACAGGCCGAATAATAATGTGCCAGCGATAGCCGTACGGTCATCGTGCCAGTGACGCAGTAGTGCTGCAAAGATAACCAGGACAATTAAGCCGGCCGTAACAGATACTAGACGCGTAACTATGTAGCTATCTGGGTGTAACACCATTAGCGCGCGGACAGCAACATGGTATGGTGCGTTAATTGGATTGTCTAGGATCGCCCTAAAGCTCAAGCTAGAGTTATAGGCCTGCACTTCCAGTGGGCTATACCCAGGAACTAAGGTATTAAGTTGCCAAAGCAACGCTCCGGCTAATACTGCAAACAATGCCCCATAAGCGACAATAAGTTTCCAGTGTGTTTGAACAAATTCTTGGATCTTCACACTCATGCTTACCGTCATTATACAGCATTGTGCGTCGCATCGTCTCTGAGCCTATGCTACTCTGGATTTATGTCGAATTTCCAACAAACTTATTCTATAAATGCGCCAGTTCCCAAAGATATCAAAGACTGGCAGGATTACTACTTCACTCCGATTAAGGAACTGTTAGAAGCCTAGTATATGAATGAGCCATGTTTTTACAGGGTGAGCGTTAAGGGTATTGTTATTGACCAGGAGGGTCGAGTGCTTTTGGCACGTGAAAAAGACGGCTCGTGGGACATGTTGGGTGGTGGACTTGATCACGGTGAAGACCCTAGGGTCTGCCTCGTCCGTGAGGTTCAAGAAGAAACTGGTCTTATTGTCACTGATGTTTCGGAGGCACCACTCCATTTTTTGACCGCACCTAATACAGATGGCACAATCTTTGTGGGCAATGTAATCTACGGATTGACCCTCAGGGACATGGAATTTACTCCTTCCGAAGAATGCCAAGAGCTACGCTTTGTAAACAAAGAGGAAGCAAAAGAGCTTCAATTGCTCCCCAACGTCCAGCAATTGTTCACGCTTCTCTAAAATAGCTTTATTTGTATTTATATGGTATAATATATCTATGAACAAAGGTAAGCTGGATTTGGACCCAACCAGGTATGAAGCTATGACTAGTACCCCGCCAGAGTTGGTCGCGGATATATTGACTGCAGCTCATTCCATCTACCTTGCCACCCTAGCAACACCCTTTGCACGGGCAAACAACATGAAATACACCGATGCAAAGCGTGCCCCTCACTGTATTCAGACATCCGAGGAAATTGCTAATCATCTAAATGACCTCAGCAAGGGCTACGAAGCTGACATCTCGGATCGCTACTTCGGCCCAAAACATCTTATGCATTTTGTTACCGAGATCAGTGCGTCAGAAATAGATGAGCCTATAATTGCCGACGCAACCTGGCAGCAATTTCTTCCGGAGAGAGGCTTTGGGATACGTCTAGGCGAGAGACTTTGGCGCCGTCCACCAGAAGTGCTTATCGGCACTCCGCAAGAAGTGGCTAGAGTTGCTATGGGCTATGGCTTTAGCCAAGAGCAAGCTCGGTCTTGGACACCTCGTCCGGCCTAGTAAACCCTGCTACACTCATTGCTATGAGCATCAAACTTTTTCTGGGTATACTTTCTCTAATTCCTGCGGCAATTGCCTACACGTTGTACTTTCGGGCGATGTTTGCTGGCAAAACTAAGCCACATGCCTTTTCGTGGTTAATCTGGGGCGTCTTAGCTGGAAACGGCTTTATCGCCCAGGTGAATGCGCATGCCGGTATTGGTGCATGGGCGACAGGGGTCACTTCGTTGGCCTGCCTAAGTGTATTCTTCATTGCTATCTTTAGGGGCGACACTAAAGCAACTCGACTTGATTGGATCCTGCTCTCATTGGCCTTCCTGGCATTTGCGCTATTATTTGCAGTCGAGGATGCCACGATAGCGCTCTGCATCACCTTGTTCGCCACACTGCTAGGATTTGCTATTACTCTGCGCAAGGCATATCACCATCCCGCTGAGGAGAATGCCCAGGCTTTCTTTCTGAACGCTATTAAGTTTTTGCCAGCAATCTTCGCACTCAATACGTTTTCATTTTTGACAGTCGCCTACCCAGTGACTGCCATGTTGGCAAACGGCTCTGTCGTGGCTATGATCTACCTGCGCAAGAGTTAAGTTCGGTCATCGATGGTGATAATGCCAGATTCGGTGAAGCTTCTACCAGGGTATTCGAAGCAGTATCTTGCTTCGAGATAAAATGGCCTTTGACTGCATAATTCCATGGCTGACAGTCCTGTGGCTAAGCTAATATCGCGAACTAGTAGCTTCGCTTCGCCTGCCAAGGCAACCTCTTCTACCAATCCCGTCTCGGGATTCCTTGCCAAATAGTTTCCGCCCAAGTACAACGAGGCGTTACCACTTGGAGATGTAAGCATGCATGCGCCGCCTATCTGCAGTGTTCCTTCGCTCGTGGGTATCTCAAGCGAAACCGTGCTCTCTCCTGCATCAGGGTTATTAGTTAAATGCCTTACGATATTGCTGTGCGCTCCGTAGCCTGTGGCCCAGACAGTTTCGACAGTGTTGTCGGGATTTCGCTGCAAGCCGGCTAAGACACCTATGTACGAGCCCATTGTTTTCTGCCTGAGCTGTTGTTCTTGTAGGGAAACTTCCGACAAAAGTTGCTCTGGCATATCGAATGGACTCGCACCAAAAATATGGTGGTTACTATCTATAAAATCAAGATCATACTCAACGCGCGTCATGGTTTGGGGTATTTATAGTATTAATTTATCCTGGCGTCAACTCAGTAGTATATCTCGGGCTTTTTGCTGCGCGGCTTTGTAGTCAGTATCGTTCATCTCTATATACTGCATGCCGTACTTCTCTGCTTCGATTTTGGTGAACTCGCTAAAGCCCGTTACGAACTTGGCAAACCTACGGACATACTCTTCATCTCGCGGGTGCAACCAATCATGCTTGTTGGCCTTGGCATGTTCAAGTATATTTTCGACGTGCTGCTCGTTAGTATTGCCTATAAAAACGGCTTTGTACGGCAGTGGAAAATCTTTTATTAGTTCCGGCAGTACTGCCACGCCTTCTACTAAGACATCCAGGCCATCTTCGTTGTGGCTCAGTATGTAGTCAATAACGAATGGCCAAAAAGCTTTGGACTCTTCATTTTGTGCGTTAATACGCCATGCTACATCGCTTGGGTTGTCTACTTCGCATACAGTGAAGAGCTCGGGCTTCTGGTCCTTGGTATAGACTTTGCGCAGTGCTTCACGAACAGCGTCAGTGGAGATGCTGAACATCGGCTTTTTACTTACCGTCAATAGTGTTAGTTGGGTTTTGCCGACACGCGGTGAACCACCAATAAAGTATATGTCTGCCATGAACCAATAATACGCTTACTGTGATTTTCGCAAAATAACTAACGAGAGTATTCTGTGCTAATTGGCGAACGGCTGAGTAGGTGCGTGACGGGTGTCTAGACCGCGGAAGCGCTGCTTCTCTTTGTCGAAGAACAGATCTACATCACCAGTAGGTCCGTTACGGTGTTTCTTGATGAGGATTGAAGTAATACCCTTCTTCTCTGTTTCCGGGTTGTAGTACTCTTCACGGTAAATGAATGCTACAACGTCGGCATCCTGCTCAATAGACCCTGATTCACGAAGGTCGGATAGCTGTGGAATCTGCGGATTACGGTTTTCGACTGAACGGCTTAGCTGCGATAGTGCAATTAGTGGAACATCCAATTCACGGGCGATACCCTTAAGGCCACGCGAGATTTCGGAGATTTCCTGCACGCGGTTGTCGGAGCCACCAAATTTGCTACCACCACTCATCAGCTGCAAGTAGTCGACGATGATCAAGCCCAAAGGATGTTGGTGGGCTTCGCGGCGGGCTTTGGTGCGTAAGTCGCTAACCGTAATACTCGGTGTGTCATCAATATAGATTGGAGCTTCACTCAAGGTGCCCATGGCGTTACCGATTTTCTCGAAGTCAGTGTCGTTTAGGTTACCGGTACGTAGCGCCCATGCGTCAACACCAGACTCCATAGACAGCAAGCGGTCCACCAGCTGCTCTTTACTCATCTCGAGACTAAAGACCAGGACTGGTTGCTTAGAAAGCGTTGCTACGTTGTGGGCAAGGTTCAGCGAAAAGGCGGTCTTACCCATTGAAGGACGAGCGGCCAAAATAAAGAGGTCAGACCGTTGCAGACCAGCCAAGACATCGTCCATGTCACGGAAGCCAGTTGGTACGCCGCGAACTTTGGCTTTATCTTTATGCAGATCGTCTAGACGTTCAAAGCTATCGGCTAGAATCGTTTCGATGCTTACGATACTTTGTTTTACGTGGGTTTGACTTACCTGAAACAGTGATTGTTCAGCTTCTTCGACTAGCTCTTTGAGCGCCTTGGATTCGTCATAACCAAGCTCAACAATAGATTGGCTAGCTTTAATAAGGCGACGGCGCAATGACTTTTGAGCCACAATCTGGGCGTATTGCTCAACGTGGGACGCAGTTGGTACAAAATTAGTAAGTTCAGTTAAGTATGATGCGCCGCCCACCAGATCTAGGGATTGGTTAGTCTTGAGCTGGTCAGCGAGCGTTAGGACGTCAATAGGACTGCGGCGTTCGTACAGTTGCGAAATAGCCTCATAGATTTTTTGGTGACGAGGGTCGTAGAAGTCAGTAGCCGAGATTGCATCGGCAATCTTTACCAGTGCATCAGCATCAATAAGAATAGCGCCAAGCAAGCTGGCTTCAGCTTCCTCGTTATGCGGCTGGTCTTTGCGCTTTTGCGGGGGTGTCGGGTATCCTGGTTCCATTCTAGTACTTACGATTCTAGCACTTCGGCACCACCAAAGATATTGCTTATGGTGTCGACTGATGTATCTTCGAAGTTATCTGAGGCAGGATACGCCTCGCCAACACTATGTGAGATTTCGCCGTCAGATGGTGGTAATGGCGTGGAAGGCGGTTTGAGGGTGCGTCCCTCGCCTTTTATGCAGGCAATTTGTAGCTCGCTACCGGTTACGCCGGCAATAACTTCAGCTAGAATTGCCTTGTTTTTGGCCTCGCCAATGCGCTTGGCATGAAAAGCGTGCGTGAACTCGAGGGTAAGCTTGCCTGGCTCGTAGTGTGGTTGGGCCATCTTGGCTACACTGTGTAAGGTGTTGTACTTCGTTTTGAGGGCACTGAGGATTAGCTCCCAAGATTTGTCAGTTAGTAGTAGATCAGAGTCGACGTCAGCGCTGTTTAGCTCGGTGTCATTTGCTTCTAACTCGGCAACAGATGGCTTTGGTTTTTCTTCAACCCTAGACTCTTCTTTTGGTGCATCTAGTTTCTCGACACTTTCGGCTACGGATTTGCGGGTAGGCTTAACCTCTACTGCCGGTGCAACTGTTTGGATATTCTCAGACATGACTTTGTTGTCCTCGACCGCAGCCTTGGTGGCTGCTGGTGAGCCGTAAAGTGTAGCATCCAAAAGTGCAATTTCTAGTGCAACGCGTGGATCTGGTGAGGCTGGCACAACAACCAAGTCGCTCATGAGTTTCATGGTGGCTTCGTGGCTGAGCGGCAATTTGCCAGCAATGGTTGCTTTGCGTAGTAGTACGCAGATCTGCTTGGCAACCTGAGATGGTTCGTAGCCTTGATCGTGCATCTGGCCTAAGCACTTAGCGACGTTAAGGCTGTTGTGAGTACTGACGCATTTGACCATGTCGGCGATGAGCTCGCTCGGAGCAATACCTAAAGCCGTTTGCACATCCTTTAGCTCAACCTTTTGGCCGCTGTTACGGACTTGGTCTAGCAAGCTAATGCTGTCGCGGAAGCTGCCTTCGCCGTGCTGAGCAATGAGCGCTAGGGCGTCGTCGCTAACGTCAATCTTTTCTTCTTTGGCGATGTGACGAAGGTGGTCAACTACCTTTTGGTGGTCAACAGGCTTAAAGGCGTAGCGCTGTGTGCGACTAACAATGGTTTCTGGTAATTTGTGGACTTCGGTCGTGGCCAGGATGAAGACTACGTGTGCAGGCGGCTCCTCAAGTGTTTTGAGCAAGGCGTTAAATGCTTCTTTGGTAAGCATGTGCACCTCGTCGATGATATACACCTTGAACTTCGCGCTGGATGGCGCAATATGCACTTTGTCACGTAGGTCGCGGATTTCGTCGATACGGCGGTTGCTGGCCGCGTCGATTTCGATGATGTCTAGGTGGTTAGCATCTTCCTCGTAAGGTAGGCCGTTAATTTCGTGCGCCAAGATACGTGCAATACTGGTCTTGCCCACGCCCCTAGGTCCAGTAAATAGATATGCATGACTGATCGTGCCCTTTTTGAGCGCGTGATCGAGTGCTGTCGTGATGTGTTCTTGGCCAACAATTTCCGACAGCTTCTTAGACCGGTAGGTTCTATATAAAGCTTTCCCCATTTACTTATAAGTATACGTGATTTGTGCCAGTGACTGTGAAAATTAATGTTGTTTTATTAGGGGCTGCATATTCGCCACAAGATTGTTGAGGCTTTTAATTTCTGTCCAGCCAACTCCCACAGGATCGCTCTCGGGGCGCAAAGGTGCGTTGATAGTGACATCAATTTCTGTATCCCTTCGTAGTACAACTCCATAAGGAGCGAGCGTGTATGTAGATTGTGTTGCAGTATCGCCTTCTGGGTTGTGACGTAGGACAAGACGATCGTGTGGCCTATCGTAGTCTGGATTGCGATCCCTGCTTAACTCGGCGTATAAAGGGCTTTCGTCCCGAACGGATATTAAGCTAAGGCCACACGCTCTTTCGCCTTTCTGGGCATCTGGGGTTACGAATGCTAGTCTCGCTAAAAGAATGGTGCCTACAGCAGTCCCGAAGTAGATCGCAGCGTCTCCTTGCCTATCAGGGTTGGCCTCTGAACCCTCTGCGGGGTGGGGTTGCATGAATTCTAGTAATCTCATCCAGGAATAATAGAACAAGTCTCGCCTATAGGCCAGATACCTGTGGCCATAGGTGATATGTTTGTGACATAGCTTTGAGGCCTTGAACTACATTTAACAAGCATACAATTATCTGATACAGTTTGTGCTCATGACTCTACCTGGCGAAACGCAACCTCCATTACCTGAAACAGTACGACCACCAGTAATCGACTACGCCGAGCAAATACCTCCCCTGTTACTTAATGATACTGGCCAGCTTAAAAGGATAGTTCTTCACCTCAAGAATAAAACACCCGAAGAGCTTAGTGACGTTCTACTCTCTAATTATCATCTAGACCCAAGCTTAGCAGAGACCTATTTTAGCGACCATGTTGCTGAATTTAGGACCGGGCTTCCGGCTAACGACAATGTTAATAGGCAGCATCTTCTGGCTGGTCGACGTATGACGGTAGGAACCATAGTTGATAACTATTCAGCCCTGCTTCATGGCCATTATCATAATGAGGAAACTCTTCTTGGAGGCGCTCAAAATCCGTACGCACGCCAAAAAGCAGCTACTATGGAGGGTAGCAATATGGAGACCTATGTCTCGAAGCACCCTCAGGGCAAGCAATGGTTAGCTGGTGAGGCTCAGATGCTGGATGCCGGTCCGCGTCGTAACCCGGTGGTGGCGGTCATGGCCAATGTCATGTCCTTGGACTACTACGAGGAAATGGGCGCACAAGGCGGTACTCTGGGCGAAGGAATAACCTTGAATGACATCCGGCTTGTGTATGGAGATGAGCCCGCGCCAGCCAACCCAACCCTAGGTGAGCTTGCCTCAAAGCGTCGTGAACGTGGATTGGTAGATACATCAAAAGAGTTACTCGATGCGCGCGTGGAAATGTTATTGACTGCTATTAATATGGGGTATACACAACTTTGTCTTTCGGACCTACGCCAGATGGGGCAGTTTGGTGGTGAGCGCAAACTACAGGCGCAGGCGCTCTTTGATCACTACAAAGATGTACTCTTTGACAAAGATTTAATGCCAAAGATTGAACTTATGCACCAGATATCTGCGGGCTATCGAAAACTTGCTGTTAATGCACGTGGTGCCAGACAAAAGAAATCCGCCGAAGTGCTCACAATGTTGGCTGACCGAGCCGCTAGAACTAACTGGCATACAGCGGATTGGACACGTGGGCTGGAGCTTATTTATGAGCAGCTCGGTTATGAAGAACCGACTCAGCTCCTGGAAGCGAATGACCTTTGGGACCGGCTGGAAGAGGATCGAATTGCCGCTGAAGAAGCAGCGGCCGCAGAGGCCATTGCAAAGGTTGCCAAAAAGAAACCAGTAGCCGTCAAACAGCGACGAACTACTGAACTCGCTTCAGAGACTCCGTCGGAAGTTTCCCCAGAACGAATTGCGCTTGACGGTACGGCCGAAGCTATAGCAAAAGAAAAGCTTAGCCGTCTAATAGTAAGGCAGCTCGACGAAGTCATTTTGCCCTACGAGCACATGGCTGAACCCCGAGAGTTCAAAGAGAAATTGATGGAGGCAATCAAGCGAACTTCTCGCGGTGGTGAATTTGCCGACGGTGGTGACCAATGGGCGAAGATCGACGACTTGGCGTCACTGTGTATTGAATTTGGCGGTAGGATGTACCGCTCCAAGACAGCTAAGTTTAAAGATGCGCCACCTTATTTTGTCGCTGTATTTGAGCACGAGGGGCGTAGAATCGCTGTTGCCGAGAGTGAAAAATATGGCAATAGTACCTACGTTGTTGACGAAGCAATCACAGGCGAATCGTGGCTAGAGACACTGACGCTCAAGCGCTGGCAAGCCAAAGAAAAGGGTGCAGTTGCAATTCGCCATACCAAGAATGCGCCTCATGGACCCATGCACGTGGCTAAGGTTAGAGAGTCATTCGTACAAGCCGCCTAGCAATCTATCGCTTAAGGGCTTGCTAGATTACAGTCTGTGCCAGTAGATAGTGGGCAGCGGTTTGTTCGGGCAAATGAGGGTGAGGCTTAAATCGTTCACGACCTCCGTTGAATCTGTCCTCTAGCTGATCCCAGGCCTTTGGGTTATTCCCAAAATATTCACGATGTACTGCCTCGAAGCCAGCAATTTGTAATGTATCGTCGTCTAATCGTGCATCTAATGGCGTGATCGTTTCTCTAATTACTAACATGCCTGTTGCTCCCACGAGTCTGTGGCATTCTTCTAGTAGCAGATCTGTTCTTCCTGTTTCGGCGTGTATGTGGGGGTCGCCAAAAACATTCCCTAGGAATAATTCATCCGCCGCGCCATCAGGGAGTATGGTTGTTGGATTGTATGGCTGGCGATATTTTGACTGATAATGACTGTCGCGACTCTCGCTATGATCCATATCCGGGTAAAGATATTGCTGCAAGAAGAAGCTGTTTCGGAGTTCGGGTATGCTAACTAAATCATGAACGTAATGTTCATGCATGCGGTCGCGAGTCCAGGCTTCGATGCCTATATACGCCCTGTTGTGTGTCAGATTTTCCTGACGTCGTGCAATCGGTCTATCGCGATGCCCTAGTTCAACCATGGTAAATGATTGTCTTTGATCTCGCTCAGCCAGGTAGATGGGCAGGTCAAAACTATTAGCGTCCCACCGCCTGGCTGTGTATGTTTCGACTGTCATATATATCTGTGTAAATATTTAAAAAGGGCTCCGAGTGGATGCCCTTTTGTTTGCTAGCCTAGAGAGCTGCTTCGAGTGCTGCCCATTCGGCCTGTGAGTCGTCTTCGGGAACGTTGACGCTGACTTGGTCGCCTGGCTTAGCCTTAAAGTAGGTTACGCTAGCGAGCAATACTCGGAAGTTGTGGTCGCCCACTTCTACGAAGTAGTGGCCATTTTCGAGTTTAAGGGTACCAACAACCTGCTTACGAGGAATTGGGCCGATTTGCTTATATAGGAATGTGCCATCGTCAGCAATAGTGAGCTTAAGGATATCACCCTGAACTAACTTAGATTTAGACGCATAGTTGGCAGGTACTGGGTACATCTTGCCGTCCGAACCCACCATGTTCTGACCGTCAAATACACCCTCGATAACCTTACCGATGTTTTCGTCTTGTGCAATTGGGGCAACTTTTTCGTCGTCACCAACCAAGCTAATAAGTAGCTCAGTAGCTGCAGAAAGGTTAGTTTCTGCCTCCTGAATTAGCGCCCGCAACCTTTTGATTTGTTTGTCTGGTACGTCTGCCATGTTTTTATTCGTCTCTCTTAGTCTCTCGGCTCAGTGTTTGTTTCTATACACTTCCCCCTAAAACTACCATGTTTGTATAGTCAAGTCAAAAAATAATAGCGAACTGTGGAAAAGATCCTACAGCCCATGGTTTTTGATACAACGTGAGCAAGTATAACAAAGCCAGAATTGGATTTGAATATGCAAATGCTTGCATTGAAAATTTAACTACATTTCCGAGGAGCTTATAGCCAAAATGAGCCAAGTGTGTTATCATTACAACAAGCAAGTAATTCTCTCTTACCCAGGTCTACAGTGTTGCCCAGGCTCATTCTATTCTCGGCGACGGTTAGACTATTTCGCGTATTTATTAGCTCATAGAAAGGCTTAAAACAATTATGGCAATCAAACTATTCATAGGAAAACTATCCTACAACACAACTGACAAATCGCTTGAAGAAGGCTTTGCCCAATTCGGTAAGGTTATTAGCGCACAGGTCATTATTGATCGTGACACCCGTCAGTCTAAGGGCTTTGCCTTTGTTGAGATGGAAGACCAGGAATCAGCTGACAAGGCTATCGCTGCTCTTGATGGCAAAGAATTTGAAGGTCGTATGATCGTCGTTAACGTTGCACGTCCACGTGAAGATCGTTCTACCAATGGTGGAAACAACTTCCGCGGCGGCTTCCAGCGATAATCTAGACATGTCGGTAACAACCACGAAACTCAGCTCTTCGGAGCTGCTTTTTCGTCAGGCCACACGTATGGATCTAAATCCAGCATGGATTGTAGAAGGTGGCTTATTCGCCATCTCTACACCTGTTGGTGAACGCTATGTCCGCGAAGGACAAAGTATATTCAACTCGCAAATAAGCTCGAACTTAGCCAAGAATAAACACCTGACACGTGCGGTGCTTGCTCGTCATGGTGTGCCAAACATACCGTTTGCTCGCCCCAAGACAATGGATGAGGCTATTGCCTTCCTGCATGCACACCAAAAAATTATCGTAAAGCCATACGGCGGATCTGGATCGCAAAATATCCGGATCGTAGAGGATCGGAATCAGTTACTGGGTGTTGATGTCAGCCAGTACATCTTTGAGCAGTACATTGCTGGTCGCGAAATGCGCTACTTGGTACTAAACGGCGAAGTAATCGCTGTTCACGAGAGTAGATACGGCGTTTCGGTCGCAGCAGACCGTGACTTAGAGCGCATTTCATATCAGCAAACGGATTGGGATGATGAGCTAACTGACCTTTCGCTGCGCATAGCGAAGATGCTGGGATTGCGATTTGCTGCTGTCGATTTTTTGATCGATGCCAATGGCAAGTACCATGTACTGGAAGTGAATAGTAGCCCAGGCCTCAAATGGTTCCATGCACCCACCTCTGGACCGTCGGTCGATGTTGCGGGCCTCTTTATGAATGCCCTGCTATCAGACCTAGAGGCGTAGCAAAAAACCTACAGGCGCTTATAGTCTAGGCGGTCGAGGTCAGCAATAAGGTCGGCATAACTCTTGCCGGCCACTTCTCCGCCTCTAATGAAGCGCTCATTACTTACATCCGGGCCGCAACATTCAGGTGGCGTAAACTTCTTGGTTTCCGCTTCGGAATTGAACTCAAAATCGATCGTAACTAGTCCTTCTAGGTCACCGGTAAAGACATCAAGCTCGGCAACATGGCCGCCAAGTACCAATTTGTAGCGCTTTTTGCCGACAACCTTACCTTTAGCCATATGCAAAGCCTCATACTCAGGGCGAGTTAGTTCAATCGTGGTCTCCACGTGCTGCTTGCCTTGGCCATCGCTGACTGGAACTTTTTTGGTGATCTCATATTGGTCGCCTCGTCGACGCAAGCGAAGAATTGCATGTTGGCCGTGAATGTCGGGGTAATACACATCTTCCATAATATCTGGTGTCAGTGACGCGATCTCGTCAGGTATAAATCGTGCCAAGTAGGTTAATTCAATTTCAAGTTCGGTGCCGCTAGCCATGGTTGCTCCTTATATTCAAGCATTAACTGTACTACACTTGCGCGAGCAATAAAAAAAGAACCCGGAACAAATATCCGGGTTCTTTTGCTATAAGGTCGATTCGTCTAATAAATTAGGCGAGTTCAACGGTAGCACCAGCGTCGGTAAGAGCCTTCTTGTGTGCTTCAGCGTCTTCCTTGCTAGCCTTTTCAACGACAGTCTTAGGAGCGCCGTCAACGATAGCCTTAGCTTCACCAAGACCAAGACCAGTAATGTCCTTAACAGCCTTGATAACAGCTACCTTCTGGGCACCTGCGTCCTTGAGGACAACATCCCATTCAGCCTTTTCGTCTTCTGCAGGACCTGCAGCAGCAGCTGGACCAGCAACAGCAACAGCTGCAGCAGCTGGCTCGATGCCGTATTCATCCTTAAGGATGGTCTTAAGTTCGTTTACTTCGAGAACAGTCAAGCTAGTAAGCTCTTCTGCGAATTTCTTCAAATCTTTAGCCATTTTAAATGGTTCCTTTCAATTAATTAGCGGCTTTCGCTTCAACACCGTCCAATAAAGCGTGCAAGTTGCCCGAAAGAGCATTTGTAACGTCGTGAACTGGTGAAAGAAGTGTTGCAACAACTTGAGCGATAAGCTCGTCCTTGCCTGGCAATGCAGCCAAAGCCTTAACTTCGTCAGCTGATGCGAATTTACCTTCTGGGGTAATCGCGCCAACGAATTCGATGGTTGGGTTAGCCTTTGCAAAATCTGCTAGTGCCTTAGCGGGAGCTACTTCGTCTTCAGCATTGAAGGCGTAGAGGAGCATGCCGTTAAGTTCGCTAGTGTCAACATCCTTGAGGGTGTCGTTAGCTTGCAAAGCCTTGATAACCAATCGGTTTTTGACAACGCTCACCTTAGTGCCGCTGTCACGAGCGTCGCGGCGGAGCTGCTGGATCTGCTTAACAGTTGTACCTTGGTATTTGGCAACAACTGTCATCTTGCTTGAAGCAAGAGAGTCAGCAACTTTAGCTACTACGTCGTTCTTTTCTTGTTTGGTTAAAGCCATACTTTATCCTTTTTTACTTGGAGACTCTGCAAGCAAAGTCTTCCTTTTATAAAATCTTCGACCTTAGATTTTAAAGAACAAAAACAAAAAAGTCTTTGGTTCTCGCATTACCAAAGACTTACCGGAAAATAAACAAAAATATTTGTTTCACTTCCTCGGTAGCCTTCTTAAGTCCTTGCGAACCGCTACTGTCTTCGGTAATGAGATCAAAGGTATTTTACCCCGTTAAGGGAGTAATGTCAACGTTCCACCACTAGTTTGTGGCGTTGCTCGAGCCACATCATCCAGGTAGGCGCGTAATATTCGCCTGAACTGCTCGTAGCCTTCTTTATCGAGCCATTCGTCATTACTGTGTGCACCGCCACCTGGAGGGCTCATGAGTATGCAGGGCACCCCCCTTGTCGGCATAGAATCTGGCGTCAGTTGCGCCATGAGCCGAGAAAGGTTTGGGTAGCACGCCGATCTGCTTGGCAACTTGCTGCGTGAAGGCTTTGACTAGCGGGTGCTCGATGTCATTGTATGTAGGTTTATTAGCTTTGCGTACGGTGCGTAAGTTGACGTCATTTCGGTCACATATCCGACCAATACTACGTTTGAGCCGTTGATAGACTTTGTAATCTGTAAAACGAATATCTAGGCTGGCCATAGCAGCGGCTGGAATCTGGTTTATGGACGCGCCACCACGGATTAGGCCTACATTTAGCGTGGCAGTATTCGGTTGCTGCATATCTTTAAAGAGTTCACTGATCTGGTCTACGGCATGCACTAGTTTAATGCTGGCACTGTCCCCTTCCCACGGCCGAGAGCCGTGTGCGCTAATACCCAACGACGTAATATGTGCGAACCAGCAGCCCTTAGCAAAGTTCTCAATGTCCCAGTTAGTCCCAAAGACGCTGTCAGGCATAATGCAGACCTGAGGCAGATATCCTTCACTTGCCAACATCCCTGCACCATACATGCCAAAGTACTCCTCGTCGGTCGTAAGCATTATGCCTATATCGTAATCGGTCAGGTTTTCTTGTATGTCATTTAGAATGTGCATGTAATTAGCGGCAGCAGACTTCATGTCCAGTACGCCGCGGCCATAGTACTTGCCATCCTCTAGTCGCAGACTAAATAGGGATCCAGGGGCTTCGACCACGTCTAAATGTGCGTAAAGCATCACCTTCGGGGTTTTGGTTTTCTGTGAAGTTGCTACGAGCGATGGGAAACGTCGTCGCTCGAAGCGTTCTACGTGCAGGCCTAAGTCTTTTAGGCGAGGTTCAAAGTAGTCAATAATACGATTTGCTTCGGGTATATTCGAGCAAACACTAGGAAAGCCTATAAGCTCTTGGAGGAGCGGATCCATGCATTCTAGTGAATCATGAACAGTGTGTAGGCGCAATTTACTTTTTTGCGACTTGGTTCAGATACTCTACGTAGATAGTTTGCATCTGGCGAAGGCTTTCTTTGGCGATCCATTCGTCGGGGCCATGATGTCCACCGCCTAAGGGGTACGAAACAGCACACTGCACACCTTTAGCTGCAAAGAAGCGACCATCATGTCCGGCATTCGAGATTACCCATTCGATAGGTTTATTGATTACCCTTTCTACGGTTGAGGCGTAGGCCGCTATATATTCGTCTTTCGGATCGGTGACTACTGGATCGCTGACAACATCACTGTTTACTAGAACTTTATGCTTAGTCGCTATGTCGGTGACTGCTGCAACCACTCGGGCCTGGTCTTCTGGTGTAATAAAACGCATATCAAGGCTTGCGCTAGCCATAGATGGGATTTGATTCACGGCGTTCCCGCCCTGGATAATTCCTACATTTACGGTGCTTCCGTTCGGTGTTTGATCCTGAAAGAGTGCTTTTACTTCCAGAAGTACAGCCATTAGTTTATCTACTGCATTTTCACCTTCCCACGGCCGAGAGCCGTGTGCACTAACACCACTTGCGGTAATCGTTGCGTGCCATATGCCTTTGGCAAAACGCTCGATATTCCAGTTTCCACCCCCGTCTTGGAGAATGATGACCTTAGGTAGGTAACCTTCCTCGGCCAGGAGTCGAGCACCATTAAAGCCGCTCACTTCTTCGTCGCTCGTGAGCATAATGCCGAAGTCAAAATCCTCAAGGCTGTCGCGAAGTTCATTGACTGCACCTAGATAAGCGGCAACGCCACTCTTCATGTCTAATACGCCGCGACCTTTGTAAGTCTCCTCAGTTTCAACTAAAGTAAACATTTCAGCTGGAGCAGGAACAACATCAACGTGTCCTAAGAATAGAACAGTTGGTTTTTTTGTCTTGCGGGTCGTTGCTACTAGTGATTCCACGCCGTTCCATTCATAGCGCTTTACGTACATGCCTCTAGTAGTTAAGTAGGCGTCGACATAGTCGAATGCCTCGTGATTTGCTGCATAATCGCCAGTAACTGAAGGAATAGAAATCAGGCGTGCAAACGCCTGTTCAAGCGTGTCAGTACCTGCTGTGTTCTGCTGACCAGAGGTGCTATATGTGCGCCACTTAGCCGATAACTTGTCGCTAAAGTTAACCAAGCCGCGCTTGTTTGCTAATGATTTCAATTTCTTTTCCATATATTTTCTTGATTCCTGGGGTTTAAAAAAACCGAGCTGCTGGAGCTCGGTTTTGACTGGTGATTTCGCCAATAATTAACCGCGCTCCGTTGAGCTCATAATAATCACGAGGCCGAGAAAATCACACTTTGTCATATCGCCATGGAGTATACGCGCATTAAACGCTAGCGTCAAGCAAGTGCAGCTCTATGATAATTGCTCTACCAGATTGCCGCTTGCAGCTACTTTGCCAAGAATTCGACTGCTTTTCCTCCTGGATCGAGATACGGCCTCTTGGTAGGCGGCATGCGATTGCGCGGCTACATCCGGATCATGACTATGTTTGCTAATAACCCTTAGCAGGTCTCCCTCTAACTCCTTCAAACGTGAGTCCTGAGACAGACTAAAACTGGCAGTGTAGTTGTCTACTGAGCTTTGCGCTTGATTGAATTCTCCCAGAGCACATAGTTTTTTGACCAAGCTCCTTATCTCTGTGTGGTCGGCACGGGCATCGACTTCGGGGTAGAATCCTCGCATATGTGTCAGATATCCAGTGGCAGTCGAAAGATTGTTAACGTCAATCGCCGCACGGAAATTCACGTAGTGCTGCATTATGCGGCGGCCTAGCTCAGGTGCATAGAGACTCATGACGAGACTATTTAAGTGCGCGTCATGACGTTTGTCTCTATCTGTCATGTTGTGATTCGGGACAAGCGTGGTCTTTTTGGCTGTAAGCCAGGGGTGGTCGCCTTCTAGCTTTTCAGCGGTCTGCCCAATAAGGGCTATAAGGCCTAGCGTGTCTAATTTTGCCAGGCCACGTCCGTACTTGTCGACTTGGGAAGCTATGCTGTCCGGGCCACCTCGACTGACTAAGGCAGTTACTTCGCGGCTAAACTTAGGGAGCTGCATATCGGCTAGCCAAAGTCTATTGTTGTTGTCGCTTAGTCTAGCTAATAACCAGTGGCCGTTTATGTAAGTCACATAATGATCAACGCCTGCCTCGCTAAGGGTCTCAGACCCCAAGGAGGTATAGCCAATGCAGTTGGTGATCTGTTCTCGGCGCATTGTCTCAAACAGGTCACCTCCTCCTTTAGGCTGTACTTTATTATCCGCAATGCGAAGTGATTCGTGCATGACAGATTCAACATGGTCAGTTATTTCCCGTGCTGCGGTGTCGTAATCATCTGTTGCAGCAAGGTATAGCTTTGCTTCTTCGATACCTGCCGCCTCTAGGAACGGTACTGTTTCTATTTCACCGGGATTATGTGCTGCTACGCCATAGTCACCATATAGCGGATGTGGCGTAACGATACTTTCTATATACATATACTAAAAAACCGGACAGCGATGTGTCCGGTTGGAATGTTCTATTTAATTATCTGTTATTTACGTATGTAGACCATCTCAAACCGGACCTCTTGTAGGAAGAGGACATGAATAAGGTTGAGAATTGCGTTCACGCGGTTAAACATACTACATATATGGTAGACTCGTGCCTGGCATACGTCAAGTATGGTGTTTATCCTACAAATTTGATGGCTTCAGCAATATGCGGATGCTTCTCGGCAATCTTTTCGTGCATCTCGCGTACTAACGTCTGTACATTTTGACGGTTGTGAGGACTAGTACGTAGTTCATGTAGATGGAATGCCTCGCGGGCATTGTAAGTAACTTTCCAGCGTAGCTTGTGCCCAAGTAAGGTCGCGTATTGGGCCTCCACGTTGTGGCCGGCCTCTTGCATGATGCTATGGAGTCGCAGGCTTAGCTCAAAACAAGCTTCGTACTGATCAACCAAATCAGCTTCTTCTATTACTTTTGGAATGTCATAGCCATACCTTGGTGTAAGCTGCTGCCATTCTATACCGTCTACGTGGCGATGGCGCTGCAAGTCGCGGAAGGTATCGAAATCGCTGAGTAGATCCCAACTGTAGTGGATCTTTTCTAGTGCGCGGCCTGGGCGCTGGGCGTGATTTTTACGATTGCCCATGTAAGCATCAAAGACCTCTACTTTACGCTCGTATGGCCAGCTGGATGTGGCTTTGGCAAGCTCCTTGAGTGGCATATTGCTATATGGATATAGCATCTCAGGAAGCACATCTAACTCGTTGCGAGGCCAAATGTCCACTAACTGTACGTCTGGAGTGCGGTCTGCATGATGATCTGGTAGACCGCTGTTGGCTAGCTTGCGTAGTTTGTGCTCGGCAGTTGCCCGATACATGGCTTGATCTGCTGCATGGGTGTCTTCCATGAAGTGTGGCAATACTTTGCGTCCTTCGAGCAGCAGTGCTCTGCCGGCTTCATGTGCCTCTGGAAGCTCATCACTTAGTAAGCTAGTGATTATACTTTCGAGTGCGAGGCCAGTGGCGTAAATTGCGACATCGGTTTTGGCTGCAATTGGCAGTACACCGCGTAGCACCTCGCCCGCTTGGCGTCGAAGTGCATCTTCCCATGTGGCATCCTGGGACGTTTTGGGGATCGTGCTAAGCCCTTTGAGGTGGTCTGTCAGTAAGCGAACCATCTCACCATATAGGTTAAAGATTTGATCCATATAAGCTTTGTACTGTTCCAGAAGTTTTGGATCCAAATGAGCTGGTGTGTGGTAGCGGTAATTACCGGCATCGTCCTTCAGGTCGTAATCAGCAAAGCGAGTGTGGCGCTCTACATAGGATGCTAGTCGGCTCCACTCAATCTTTTTGCTGAGGAGTAGACTGCCGTTCTCGACTACCAAGTGGGTTGCTTGTAGCTGGGTAGTTGAAGCAGTAGCCGGTGCATCATCCTCCCCTGCACTATGCATTCGACTAATAATATCGTCGCGAATACTGCTGTCGTGCTGCGAAAGTCCAGCGATAGCAAGTGCTGCCCTGCCGCTACTAAGTTTGTCGGTAATGGCGTAAACATTACCTTCGATAGCGGTAATGAGCTCATCAAGCGTTGCTATTGCTTCAGGTGCAGGCAAACTCATCTCTTCAGTTGCAGACGGCACCGGAGTTTGCGTCGCAGACAGCGTAGGCTTGGGTACTTCCGCAGGTGCAGCTTGTGGCTTCTTGTGCTTTTTGGCTGGCAGTAACGGTAGTAGCTTTTGCCACAAGATCTCATTAATGCTTGCGATGTCTACTAGTTGGCCGTCACGTGTGCAATCGACGCGCGTAAAGTCTTTAGGGAATAGCTGGCACATGTCGTCGTAAACTTCGGCGGCTTTAGTTAAATGTTCCAGGCTGGCCTCGTGGATGTCACGTTTTTGGTCTGTATAGGTTCGGGCGGCTTTTTGGTCTACCAGAGTTTGGGCAATTTCTGGCGGCACGCGCAATACAAAGCTAAGGTTCGGGCGGGGCACGCGCAACATCTCGAATTCCAGATTATCGAGCCAGATAAAGTATCCACGGCGCTCTTCGGCGTGTCGGAATTTTGTCCCTTGATGTGCCATGCTAGAACCGACAAAGCGATTAGCCAACACGACCTTGCCATCCTCGAGCGCTTTACGAATATTTGGACTAGCCTCAAAACGGTCTAAAGCATAAAACAGTGATGCGGTATATGGTCCGACTTCGTCTAGGCTGCCGTATTTACCGTTCAGATATTCGCGCACAAAATAACTAGATGGCTGCTCGTACTGCGGAAAATCAAAGGTCTCAACCTCGTATCCTTCAGCGGTCAAGCGGTCAGCTAGTAACTTAAACTGCGTGCCTTTACCAGATCCATCTGTGCCTTCAACAACAATAAAAACACCTCGGCCAGTACTCATATATCCCCTCCAGAAAATCTAGTATTGGTTGCCACCCCTCTGAGATCTAATTTACCCACATTGTAGCGAACTTTGCAATATGCTTATGCAAAATTACAGCACTCTCTCTGTATCTAGTAGCCATATTCGATGACTACAGTGTCCATTAAAAGCACCGAAGGACCTGAGCATTTAGCATGACAGGTCGCATCACCAATACATAGATTTGGCTGTGGGCAACCTGGGTAAGGAAACTCAGCAGTTGGCTGCGGTAAAGGTTCATCTTCTATTGGTAGCGGGCAAGTTTCCATAAATATCTAGTAATCCAAGGCGATATGGTACGAGAGAATGTAGATAAGGTCTAGTATTTTTTGATGGTATACTAATCTCAAGATGAAGGTATTTCTTATAGCGGCGATTACTGTTGACGGGTTTATTGGTCGTTCGGCTGATCATTTAGCCGATTGGACTAGTCCAGAAGACAAAAAACTCTTTGTAACCAAAACCAAAGAGGCTGGGACCATGGTTATGGGTTCCAAGACCTTTGCGACCATTGGTCGCGCCCTGCCCGGCCGCAAGACCATTGTGTATACAAGTCGTCCAGATGAATTTGCCCCTCTGGAGAATGTCGAAGCTACTAACGAATCTCCAGCAGAGCTAGTTGCTCGCCTAGAGCAATCTGGCACAACTGGTTTAGCTATCTGCGGCGGTGCATCTATTTATAGCCTATTTATGGAGGCTGGCGTTGTTGACGAACTGTATCTAACTGTCGAGCCAGTAGCCTTTGGCACCGGCGTGCCGCTCTTTGGTAACTCTCTAGAAGATCAGTTAGAGCTGCTCGATAGCGAAAAGCTAAACGACAACACAGTGCTTCTGCACTACGCCGTCAAGCGTGCCTAGGCATGAATGAGTCTGTAGTCGTTAAAGCACTTACTGCGTACGGCGTTGCGCTAATTAGGCTTCATGCGCCGCAAAAAGGTTATCGCAACGAATCATTCGCATTAGATACAGCTACTGACCAGACACTGAATATAATTTTCTATAAGAGTGAGATTGGCATTTTGGATCGTATCCATAATGCCAATGCTGTCGGTGATTTTTTGGCCAGCAAAGGCTTCCGCGCAAGGCGCTTACATGACTCGAGGATCCTGAAGCTCAGGGCCGGCAAGTACCTAAAGTATGCAGCTCTGTATGACTATCTACCTGGCCACACCATACCTTGGGAGGGTTATAGTCAGGATCACATTAAGCTACTCGGCAAAACAATGAGCGATATGCATGCGGTGCTCAAAGAGCTCGATCGAGATGAACTTCCAGAAGTCGCCGACGAATACTTGGCCATCGTAGCCAGGATGAAGCGCTATTTTGCGAATGCTTCAGTCCAACGCGCCCTTCGCGAGAAGCTTCTACTGGGCGTAGATGTAGGTAGATTTGAGCAGTTTGAAGCTCTGCTGGTAGGCAGTAAGCTTTTGCCTGGCAAGCAGCCTCTGCACATGGACTTTGTGCGTAGCAATATCTTATTTCAAGATGACAATACGGATTCTGAATTCAAAATTCGTATCAGTGGCATTCTGGATTTCGAAAAGACGGCTTATGGCCTTCCACTCTTCGACATAGCACGGACGCTGGCTTTTCTATTGGTCGACTGTAAATACAAAGAGCCCAGCAAAGTACGTAAATATTTCCTGGGCTCAGGCTACATTAAGCGTGGCGCTGCTATGCTGCCAGAGATGCACATAGAGCTGCTCGATCGGCTGGTTGGCTTCTTCTTGTTCTATGATTTCTACAAATTCTTGCGTCATAATCCTTACGAGTCGTTACCGGAGAACGAGCACTTTATGCGTACCGTTACTATGCTTATCCCTGAACATCTTGTAGTACCTACAACGTCTGTGGCGACCTAACTCAGAAGATGTTAGAATTAGTCAAAAGGGGTTAATTTTAGAGGGGATACTTCAATGGCTTCTGCTTGGAAGAAGAGACTAGTTTCACAAAGTGATTTAATGACGTTGCACGAGAAGCTCAAAGAGAAAGGCAAAAAGATTGTCTTTACCGCCGGTTCATGGGATCTGTTGCACGTTGGCCAGTGTCGCTATCTAGAAGAGGCCAAAGCACGCGGTGATGTTTTGGTAGTTGGCGTAAGTAGCAATGAGGCGATCAAGAAAGTCAAAGGCCCCAATAAGCCAATTCTTGACGAAAAAGTTCGTGCCGAAATGCTGACTTACCTACGACCTGTTGATTTTGTGACCCTTCTGCCGGAGCCTAGCTGTACCCCTTCCCTGGGCCTACTCAAGCCAGACATCTTTATTACGGTCAAAGAAGATTGGACCGAGGAGTACAAAACTTCTAAGGAATATAAGACCGTCAGCAAGTATGGTGGCGAAGTTGTTGTGGTTGACCGTCAATCTACGGCCATCTCTACGACCAAGATCGTCCAGCGTGCTATTGGTGGTCACTTAGGTGCTGTCTTTAAGGACTTCATGGAACTCCGCAAAGACCCATTGAAAGAAAAGTAATGGAGCTGAATCTGAATCTAACTCCCGAAGAGCAAGAAAAGCAGGAGTACTATCGTGACGCCCGTACTGGGGGCTATTACGGTAAGATTTGGACTACAGTTGGCAAGTGTGTCTTCTGTGACATGCGCGATAAGTACATCGTGCATGAAGAAAATGGGATCGTACTAACAGTGCCGCTATTTGCCTATATTGATGGGAACCTTATGATTATTCCCCGTCGCCACGTAAAATCCGCCAAAGAACTTACCCCCGAAGAATGGGAAACAATCCGCAAGTTCATGTACATCGCCAAAAAGATGACACGCAAGGTTCACGACCTAAGAGAAATGATCTACATGATTCGTGATGGCGGTAACATGGTAAATAGTACCGTCCAGGATCATATGCACATGCACTGCATTCCATCAGATGGACCAGACTTAAACACCTGGAACTATCGCACGCTCAAGTACACACCGCTCGAGAATGCTACCTTATTCAAGAAACAAGAAAAGAAAATCAAAGAGCTGAGCAAGCGCTACGAGGAAAAATATGGCGAAGAATGAGTTTGAACTAGACTGGGGCGAAATTGCTTTTGGCGATAAAAAAGCCCTAAGGTCTTTGAAGGCGACGTTTATTGCCGCACCCCGTGAAATTTCCGCCAAGCGATTCACGCAGTTCGTAAAACAGTACTTGCCTAAGGGTAATATCATCTTGGGCATTGCCAAAGAGCCTTATGTGTTGGGTTTTGAAGATCAGCCGCAATTCCGCACGCTTCAGAGCGACGCTGGTATTCAGGCGGTAATCGACAAGGTTAATGCGGCAAGCCCAAAGCACAAGATATATACGCTCAATTACTTTCAGCGTGAGCTTAAATACATCTTGGATAAAAGCAGCTTTAAGCATGTAGTACTAGTAAATGGCTCTTGGAGGTATGTATTCCATAGCCACGAAGAGTTCTACATTCTAGCTAATAAGGGCATTAGCTACGAATATGCCTCGCCCTTCGTGGATGAAGCAGAGGCAATCGCCTACAACGACCGTATCTATCCAGAGATGCTAGAGGCGCATTGGGCTGGTGAGCCAGCTGGCACCTTTACCGAAGAAGAGATGCTCACATTGGTGGACGAAGCTGCAAAGTTATCCTTTGACTACAGCTTCCAGTGCGGTGTAATCTTGGCCAAGAAATCCAAGAAGGACTATGAGTTTGTGGCGGCTACTTTTAATAAAGTTGTGCCCTATCAGACGTATGCCTTGCATTTTGGAGCCTCACGCGAAAAGAATTTCTCAGTGCCTCACGACCTCAATCACTACGATACCGTGCACGCCGAGGTAGCAATGATTATCCGTGCAGCAACCGAGGACATTGATCTTACCGATACAACGTTATTTATCAATCTACTGCCATGTCCTTCATGTGCCCGTATGTTTACCCAGACACCTATCAAGGAGTTCGTATATGTCGAGGATCACTCAGCAGGATACGCAGTACAACTATTAGAAAAAGCAGGAAAAACAGTTAGGCGTGTGGTGCCTGCCTTAGTGTCAGAAGCAGAGGAGAAATAGCTATGGCTCACCCGGAATATCAATATCTCAAACTAATGGCCGAGATCATCAAAGAAGGCAAAACTAAACACACTCGTGGCATTCACGACATTACTTCTGTATTTGGTACGCAGGTTCGCTTTGACATGCGGCAGGGCTTTCCACTTTTGACTACCAAAAAGATGCCCTTCAAGATTCTGCTACACGAGCTTTTTTGGTTTATCTCTGGTAGTTCTGAAGTGCAGTATCTGCACGACCACAAGATTCACTACTGGGACGGCTTCTTGCACGAAGGCAAAACCGACCTTGGCCGTGTATATGGCGTGCAGTGGCGTCACTGGAAACGTCCAGATGGCACAGAGTTTGACCAGCTAGCTTGGGCGATCGACGAAATCAAAAACAATCCCGACAGCAAAGCGATTATCGTAAATGCCTGGAATGCTGGCGAATTGAGTGAAATGCGCTTACCTCCATGTCACACCATGTTCCAGTTTGACGTAACCAAGGGCAAGCTACGTTTACATCTGTATCAACGTTCTTGGGATGTATTCTTGGGTGCGCCGTTTAACATTGCACAGTATGCGTTGCTGCTTGAGATGGTTGCGCACATTACTGGCTATGAAGCTCGCGAGCTGATTATCTCTGCTGGCAGTGCGCACTTGTACAAAAACCATGTCGAGCCAGCTAAAGAACAACTGCACCGGAAGCCGTATCCATTCCCTAAGCTTAAAATCGTTGGCGACGTAAAATCAATCGACGACTTCAAGGAAGAAAACTTTGTGCTCGAAGGCTATGAATCCCATCCACGCATCAAAACCGATCTAGTTATCGTGTAGCTATATCAGTATGTTTTTGCGCACTGATTTCGTATTTTTTCCTCATAAAATCATATGTCGTATCGAGCACTTGCGCACTGTCTTGGCGTAAATCAGTGAGAGCTGATGCTGCCTCATATTCAGGCACCGGCGGTGTCATTGATCTGGTCGAGGCAACCCTGCGTAAGTAAGCCTGTAATAGATTTGGCTCTGCATCTTCTGGTGAGAGTATTGCCTTTAACGTATAGCTTGCATCCGTCCAGTACACATGACGTGTAGTCTCGCCAGTTGTCGGATCTCGTTTTGCTGAGGCAGCCAACCGAAATTTGGGTAGACGGTCTTGCATGTAACGATCCTGAGGAAGGTAGTCAGTCGTACTTAGGCTAGCACCTCGCTCTGAAATTCTTGCTACTCTATCCTTGGTCCAGTGACTTATAAAAGGTAGTACCTCGGTGGGCGTAGAAACATCTAGTAATTGCAGTAAGAAGTCACCATGATTACGATTGCGGGAATTGGTCTGCAGATCCAGTCCGGTTTCTTTCTCAATGAGCGTAAAAGAATCTCCCATATCTCTGTCATTGGGATTCAGTATACGGATGCCTAGCCTGGACTCATGACCCTCTATTTCGGGGAAATCCCATGCGTTAGGTAGTGATTTGAATACTTCCAGAGTGTATTCCTTGACTGGTGCGGACCACCTTGAATATGAGTTTGCGCCAACAATCCCCGAAAGAGCAACTTCACTGTGTGCAATGAGCATTGCGTCAGAGTATAGACTATCTGCGACTTCGTAGAGTTGGGTGCTTAGTTGGTTCATGCGTGTAATTATTGTATAGTGCTAGGCCCTAAAGGAGAAATAGTGCAAAAAGTGTCGTGAAGTGATAGTTGCTATCGGCATACTCTAACGTATCGACAGCATCAGATGCTAATCTAGCTGAGCAGCTTCTCGTAGACTGCCTTGTGCGATAGGTGCATCTGCTTCGCGGTAAAGCGAGATTCAAATACGTTGCGGCAGGCGCTGCGACTGAGCGTATCGAGCTGGGCCAGTCGCTCAGCAATATTGGCGACAACTGTAGGCTCGTCGAGTTCATTATTTTCCGACATAGACTTTGTTACGACGTACCCAGTTGTAGGGTCATCTATTACTTCGGGAATTGCACCCGAATGCAAGCCAATGACCGGTGTCCCGCAAGCTAAAGCTTCAATCATTACCATGCCGAAGGGTTCATCAAAAATAGATGGCACTAACAGGGCTTTAGCATTACCTAAGTGCTCTCGTTTGGCATCTGGCGTATCGATAAAGCCAACGTACTCGATGTTAGGGTCGTCAAGCTCCGGAGCAATCTTCTCCCGCCAATATGTGTCCTTTTTGTGCCCGGCATAATGTTTGCCGGCTATTTTAAGTTTGAGTGATTGCTTGGCTGTTTGGTTGTAGCGCTTTACGGCAGCAATCGCTAAATGCACACCCTTTGGCTCGATAATGCGCCCTAAGTATGCAACGTAGTCATTTGTAGGATTGTCTATTGGGGTATAAAGATCTTCCTCAAGGCCATGGTAAATATTGCCCACCCAATTGGTGCCTTGGGGCATGCCGCTACGCTGAGCAAGTGACATTGAAATCCAGTTGAGGTCTTTGTATTTGGGGAAGGTATTTTTGTACTTTACCAAGAAGTTAAACGGGTCGTGATGCGTAAAAACTACCGGTTTATTGCAGAGCTTAGCAAACGGCAGTGCAATGTCTTCTTCGTTAGTGTAGATGTGTACTATGTCCAATTCGTCGTTGTTGGCCATCTCGAATGCCTTGGCGATTATCTCGCTCTGCACTTGGCGAGCGAGCGTGATAAACGTAAAGGCATGCTTTTTGAGAAGATCAATGTATGTATCGCCTCTGCCGGCTAGCTCTTGCTCAAAATAACTGAGATCGGCGGTTATGTTTCGTACGCTCGTATCTACTGGCCCAGGCGAAAAGAGGGTGACATCAGCCCCCTCTTTTTGTAGTCCCTCGCATAAGTCGAGTGCCAGTTTGGCTGGCGCAAAAATAACATTCGGGAGAATGTCCCGATGCATAAAGATGTGGGGAACTACGATGCCTACTCTCAAAGAAAGTACCTATTTTTTCTTTTCGTCTTCGTCGAGGAAGCTCAAGTCGAGCTCATCTTCGTCTACATCTTCGTCGCCATAATAGCCATCAGTATCGAGCTGTGATTTGTCGTTTTCCATATTTCCCTCAAATTTATCGTTGTTACCCCCGATTATCCCAGAAATAACACAATTTTGTAAAGCTGCTCCCCAGGCGAGCGCAGTACAATAGAGTTAATATCATGAAGACAAAGTGTCCTTTTCTTATGCGGCTCGTGGCATACGGTGTTACGATCCATGGACTTTTCCTTATCGCATCCGCCCTTGCCGAAGAGCTATTTGTGCACTACGGTCACGGCATCCACTTACATATCTCTGGTTTTAACTTCAATATACCTCTGTTTATGGGGCTTACCTTGCTGTATGTCAGCCTGTACCTACGACGTGGCAAGTGGACAGCCTGGTTGTCGGCTGTGATTATCTATGTTGCTATGTTGCTACTAACGGCTACCCGACTGTTTTTGGATGTCGGCCCTGAACACCACGAACTAGCATATATACTCCGAGGAATTTTATTGCCTAGTCTACTACTCTTTGGCTTGGTACAGCAGATGCAACATTTTAAAGTTAAGAGCGACCTACGCAGCTTTGCCTTCTCGCTCAGATTTATTGTTTTGGTGTTAGGCGTGACCTTTATATACGGGGTCAGTGGCATGATATTAATGGATCGGTCGGACTTTCATCGGGAAATCACCTTTGGTGAGGCTGCTCATCAGACTGTTGATCAGTTTGGCTTAACTACAGATGAATTAGTCCCGCATACCAGACGGGCAAAAGTGTTTCTCGATTCGCTCTCGGTGATTAGTGCTGCAAGCGTTGGCTACGGTTTAATATCACTATTCCAGCCTATTAGAGCTCGCCTATCTAATGAATCCGCTAGCCGTAAATTAGCCACGCGCCTACTCAAGCATTACGGTGGCAATAGCGAAGACTTCTTTAAGTTATGGCCACGGGACAAGCATTATTTCTTTGCACTTAGCCAAAAGAGCGGCGTTGCCTACAATGTGCATCGTGGTGTAGTCGTAACTGTTGGTGATCCTTTTGGAGACCCAAAGGAGTTTCCGCGACTACTCCAGGAGTTCGACGAATTTTGTCGAACCAATGACTGGCAGCCCGCCTTTATCCATACTGTACCCAAATACAATCATCTGTACAAAACACATGGTTATGGCCTGCAAAAGATTGGCGAAGAGGCAATCATCTCTCTGGACACCTTTACGGCAACTACGATTCGCGGCAAGTATTTTAGGCAGATCAATAATCGTTTTACTAAAAATGGCTACTATGTCGAGATGCTACGACCGCCGCATAACACGGAGATTATCGAACGCCTTCATGAAATATCAGACGAATGGCTACAGCAGCCAGGCCGCACGGAGCGTGGCTTTCTAATGGGCTGGTTTAGCGAAGCCTATATGGATCAATGTAATGTCGTAGTACTGCGTGACTCACAGGGCGATATCCAAGCCTTCTTGAACCAGGTGACTTCATATGACGTTCAGGAGGCCAACTTCGACTTTCTGCGCCACGCCAGCGACGCGCCTAGCAACAGTAATGACTTCTTATTGATGGAGTTTGCAAAACAACTTCATCAAGAAGGCTTTACCCGGCTTAATATGGGTCTTTGCCCACTTTCAGGCCTCGACGAAAATGATGAAGCGCGAAGCGTTATCGATAATGCACTGCGCTTTGTGTACGCCAACGGTGATCGCTTCTATTCTTTTAGTGGCCTGCGCCGTTTTAAGTCCAAGTACGACCCTCAGTGGGAAAGCCGCTATATTGCTTATCGTGGTGGTATCCGTGGCTTTACCCGAATGCTGTCGGCGCTGAACCGTGCATTACGACCTTAGGTCTTATGGGCGTATTGTGCATTCTCTGTATCTCAAAACGGTATTCAAGGTCATCTCGATCTAGCTGAGGCGCACGACCGTTTTGCGTAGCGGCGGCATCACAATCGCGAACATATGCTAGCGAGTTGCTCACTTGCATAATCGAACCAAAGTGACCCAATGTCGGATGAATTACACTTGCAGACCTTGGTGTAAGTTCTCTAAGCCTTTCACTTTGCGAGTAATGGCTAAAGGTATCCTGTTCGCCATGCCAAAAAACCGTAGGGCATGTAATGTCAGCCAGATCAAATTTCCAACCATCATCTTTATTGAGCGCTAGTGTATCATCCCACCAACCAAAGGCATTTCCAGCTAAGCCTTCAGCATGACTGTTAATGATAAGGGACCTAATGATTGCGTCGTCATCGAGCATTTCATGGTCAGGGGTCGAGAAGTCGGCTGAGATATGATTATATAACGCCGCCGCATTTCGTTTAACAAGTGCCGCATGAGTATGGAGGTCTAGGGCTAAGAGTGCAGGATCCTGTCTAGCGAGCTTATGTTTTTTCTGATTGTCCGCTGTCATTGCATCCCAATCTGGATTGGTTTCTCGTGGCGCAAGACCAGATGCGCAAAACATTCCAGTCACCCTGTCACCCAATAACGCCGCAGTACCTAGCGCATGTGGCACGCCACCTGATCGGGCTACAATGCCAAAGCGCTCGACATGGAGGGCGTCCAGCATTTGCTCCACGTCGTATGCTGTGTCTATGATATTACGATCTTCACTTCGGTCTGACTTGCCATAGCCTCGCCTGTCGAATGCCACAATATTCACATTCAGCAAATTCAGGTGTATTGCGCGTGGGGCTGGGTTGAAGCGACTTCCTGGATTGCCGTGAAAATCCACGATAGTGTGCTTGCCGTGGCCATGACGCTTGTAGGCTAGCCGTTGGCCGTCTTTAAGTCTGACATAGTTAACACTCTGGCCATTCGACTCTTCATGAAACGTGTACGGCATCATTGCTTCACTCATAATTGTAACGAGGAGTATATCTGTTTAGGGGATAAATTAAAAGAGCGGCCGATTGACCGCTCTTTGCTTACTGCGCTGTAACGATTAGAGTTCGTTAGCTGCAACAGTGATAGAAGGACCCATAGTAGTGGTAACGTGAATTGCCTTTACGTAGGTGCCCTTTACTGAGCTAGGCTTGTTGCTCTTGAGGCTAGCGAAGATGGCGCGAAGGTTCTCTTCTAGCTTAGCCTTACCGAAGCTAACTTTACCAAAACCGATGTGTACGATACCAGTGCTATCAACACGGTATTCAACACGACCAGCCTTGGCTTCTTTAACAGCCTTAGCTACATCAGTAGTTACCGTACCACTCTTTGGGTTTGGCATAAGACCACGTGGACCCAAAGCACGAGCGTACTTACCAAGCTTAGGCATGTTAGCAGGAGTTGCGATAAGGATGTCAAAGTTCATCTGACCCTTGTCGAGCTGCTTAGTAAGCTCTTCGATACCGCTGATGTCGGCACCAGCTGCATCTTCATCGGCAAATACAGCAACGCGAACGTCCTTACCAGTACCTGCAGGCAACACTAGGTTGTCGCGGATGTTCTGGTCGGCGTGGCGTGGGTCTACACCCAAGTTAACGTGTACTTCAACGGTAGCGTCAAACTTAGCTGGGTTAGTCTTAAGAGCAAGCTCAATAGCTTCGTCTACAGTGTAGACTTTGTCAGCTTCAACAAGCTTTGCAGCTTCCTGGAACTTCTTGCCCTGGCGCTCTAGACGTGAACGAGCTGGCTTAGCAGCTTGCTTTGGCTTTTCGCCTTCTTCGGCTGCATGCTCTTTGCGCTCTTCCTTAGCCTGTTTTTCTTCAGCTTCAGCGATAGCCTTAGCGCTACGCTTACCAGCCTTAGCTACAGTCTTTTCTTCTTGTACTTCCGGAGCTGCTTCTGCAACAACTGGTGCTTCTACAACTTCTTCGGTTGGTTTCTTGGCTTCGTCTGCCATGATGGTATCTCCTTTGTGGTACGGACGGCGGAGTGATCTCGCGCCTCCCACAGTTATTAATTATCTTTCAGGGTGACCTGGGTGAGGACAATGTTTCCAATATCTTCACCAATTTGCTCTGCGAGTTCAGGATTTCCTGCGGCTTCGGCCGCTTCCTGCGCTTCGGCTAGTTGACGTAGACCTTTGGCAATGCGAGGATCTACCTCGGCCATACTTAGGCTTCTACTTCAACGCCCATTGAACGTGCAGTGCCAGCAACCATCTTCATGACGGCTGGAATGTCGGTGGTGTTCATGTCGGCGGCTTTGTCTTCGGCGATCTTTGTAAGGTCTGCCTGAGAAAGCTTCTTAGCGATCTTTTCGCTGTTAGGACGGCCAGAACCCTTCTGGATACCCAATGCAGCACGGATGCGGTCGTCAGTAGGCATGCCTACAACGCGCCAAGCCATGGTGCGGTCATCAAAAATAGTAATGTGAACGGTAACAGTCTGACCTTGCATGTCCTTGGTCTGGTCGTTGAATGGGTTGATGAAGTCCATCATGTTCACACCGTGCTGACCGAGTGAGCTACCTACTGGAGGCGCTGCACTGGCTTGACCAGCACGAATTTTCATCTTCAAGTTTGCTTTTACGGCTTTTGCCATAAGGTTATTCTCCTTTTTTACGAACGTTTCGGGTTAGAAGCCCCTACTTTGTTCTCCTACCTTTGAGTAGTGCGTAACGTAACTATTTTACAACAGAGGTCAGGAAATGTCCACTACTCTGTTTGTGTTTGCGGCACTTCGACAGTCAACGAAGCCCTTGGGTAGGCCACAGTACATTGATTAAAATAGTTTGGACTTTGATGTAGTACATCAGGTTCCGTGCTAGTGGTGTCGACAAGTACCATACAGTCAAAATATGGACAGCGCATGCAGTTCGCTGTTTTGGCATCAATGTTGTTCAATATACAGGCTTCGGTATTTTGATTCATAGTAAGGCAAGCTTACAGTATGGGCTTCGCTAAGGCGGTGATATTTCTTACTAGATTTAGATTTGCTGAGGGCGAGTATTCGTTCGGGGTATGAGATCCAGATAGCTTACTTCACTGTGATTACAACCACCTGGTCGTCGGTCGTCCTCGGGGCCAACTACTCTTGCCTCGTGAAGCTCTACATCGTACCCTTGCCTCTTCGCGACTGCGGTCATATGTATGTCGACTTCGTCACAAACCTGCAACCGCATCGGACAGTATAGCTGCTCGACATTGGTGTGTGTTGCTCCGGTTTCGTCATCCACAACCTCGGTGATGTGATTTATAACGTGGGAGCATGGGTAATAGCCGACAGCACGGTTAAAACCTCTAGTAGTAGCTATACAAAATCCCTCACCAGAGATGAGGGATCTAGGAGCATATGCCTCTTCGTGAGACATGGGTTTCTTTAGACTCGCTTTACCTGGAGGCTGTCCAGTTCTACCGGTGTTTCACGGCCGAACATGTTAACAAGAACCTTCAACTTACCCTTAGCAGGGTCGATTTCGTTAATAGCACCGTCAAAGCCCTTGAATGGACCGTCGGTAATGCTAACAACTTCGCCGAGGCGGTAGTCGATCTTGTGCTTAGGCTGTTCAAGACCCATGCGCTTCTGAATCTTTTCGATTTCATCCTGACCGATAGGTGTTGGCTCGGAACCTGAACCTACGAAACCAGTAACACTTGGAGTGTTGCGAACGATGTACCAGGCGTCTTCTGACATCTTCATTTGTACGAGTACGTAACCCTGGAAGATGCGCTTCTCGACAACGCGGCGCTTACCGTTCTTGATCTCGATCATCTTTTCTTTAGGTACGAGTACCTGGAAGATCTTGTCCGCCATGTCCAAACTGTCAGCACGCTGACGGATGGATTCAGCTACTTTTTCTTCGTAGCCGCTGTATGTGTGGATGGCGTACCACTGCTTGGTTGCGTCGTATCGCTTGCTCATATTATTTTAGTAGGACCTCTTTAAATAATTTATCTAAACCATAGTCAAGGAGTGCAACTAGAACTCCAAAGACTGTAGCAAATGCTAGTACTGCGTACGTAAGCCTGAATGATTCCTTTGGCTTAAGCCAAGTCACCTGGCGTAGTTCGCGCCAACTGTTGCGGAAGTATGGCGGTACCAGAATAAGACCAATAATGCGGAAAGCTTTGAACTTTCCAAGTTTTTTAGCGCCACGTCCGGCTGCGCGGAATGGTGCTGATACTCGACGTTTTGTAGCGTGCAATCGCCTAGGTTGCTTACTGTCTTCGGTAGCCTTTTCGGCTCTCTCTCGGACGGTCTCGGCTTTTTTGACGAGCCGGCGCTTGGACTTGGATTCCTCTGCCACGTTTTGTACTCCCCTATAAATGTAAAAAACCTACTAATATAGTAGGTTCCAACAAGTCAAGTATATCGCACTTTGACGGGGTTAGCAATATATCGGTTTGGCAGAATCGCGAAGGGCTTGATCCAGGGCATCAAAGGATACCTGGGCTGCTGTAGGATAGGCGTGCGGAACGGCTGGTTCAAGTGTAAATGGCTGCTGGTCTAGCGGTTGCTCTTCTATTGTTGTCTCGTCATATGAAGAAACAAGAATATCATCTGCGAATCGTACACTTGGCACTGTTTCGTGCTCTCTACGTCTAGAAGTTGCGGCGGCGCTAACAACGCCAATACCTATAGCAGTGGTAAATCCAGCAATGCTGCCAATGAGTTCGCCTGTGCCCGAAATGGTCTCTAAGATAGCTGTATTGGTAGCGCTGTGTACTTGATCACTAGTAATGGTACTAGTCGACTCCTCTGATGAGGCTAGCTGTTGGTCTGAATGTTTTTCCTGAATCAATTCGGCGCCAGTACTAATCCCTACGCCGACCGAGATGGCGAACAGCCCAGCAGAAGCTGCGCGCAGAACCTTGTGCTTAGCTGATAGAGGTTCGCGACGATGGCGACCTTTGACGTCGGGAAAATGCAAAAGCTCAGACATATTAAAATATACAATAACATAAATATGTATTTACGTAAATGCTGCTACTGGCTCACGCAGGCAGGCTACGGTATAGTTAGCATATGACGATAATGCTTATTCTCTTGGTGAGCGCAGCGGCGCTCGAATTGTTGGTACATGTAAGTGGCAAGTTCCCACGCCTTCGCAGTGTATTGGCGGCACTTTCCTTGGCAGCTACTGCCGGTATTGCGGCGGCCTTGGTCGCCTGGGAATGTAACGTTTTTACGGTGTTGTTGGTGCTACTTTCTGGTTATCGTATCTTTAATATGATTCGCGTTCTCGAGAGACGCATGCACGACCGCTACCTGCGTAATGCTACGCGCAGCACTAGCCTGACACTGCTTGGTATGCAGATTGTAATAACTGGCGCTTGGCTGGCCTGGAATACTTGGCACACAACTGGCCGAACAACCTGGGGCGTGATTGCAGGCTTAGAGCTGCTGGCAGCCAGTGTATTTCTATATTCGACAATCCGTACTATGCGCCGGACAACCTGGCCGACGGAGCATACTAACTATAGTGACGATGAGCTTCCGTCCGTAACCATAGCTATACCCGCTCGTAATGAGACAGAGGATTTGCAGCAATGTTTGCAGAGTATCATTGCAAGCGACTATCCCAAGTTAGAGGTAATCGTTCTTGATGATTGCTCTCAGACCAAGCGCACCCCTGAAATTATTCGAGAATTCGCCCATGATGGCGTGAGATTTATCCAGGGCCAAGAACCAGAAGAGACTTGGCTGCCTAAAAACCAAGCCTACGCTCGCCTTGCCCAAGAAGCCAGTGGCGCCTATGTTGTCTTTTGTGGCGTTGATGTACGATTCAGCCAAGACAGCATTCGCGCATTAGTTGCAACAATGCTAGATCGCAAAAAACAGATGGTGAGCATTCTTCCTAAGCGACGCCAAGAAGCATATGGGCAAGTCTCGCTTATTCAGGCGATGCGCTATTGGTGGGAGCTTGTGCCACCTCGCCGCGCCTTCCAGCGGCCGCCAGTACTTAGCTCTTGCTGGGTAATTAGCCGAGACGCACTCAAAAAACACGGCGGATTTGCCTCTGTCGCTCGATCAATTGTACCCGAAGCGCACTTTGCTAGGCAGCTCGCGCCAACTGATGAATACAGCTTCCTACGGTCAGATGGCGTGGGTATCGAAAGTGTCAAATCTGTGGGCGACCAGCGTAATACTGCTATCCGCATGCGTTACCCGCAAATGCATCGTCGACCAGAGCAAGTGGCACTTACCTCGCTTTGGGAGCTACTATTCTTGATCTTGCCTTTTGTGCTAGCAATTGGTGGTTTCTGGCTTGATATCGGCACGGCTGCACACGTAGCGGCTGCGGGCGCGAGCATCATGTTAGTCGCCTCCTACGAAATAGCCGTAGTAGGCACACGCGTAAACACCTGGTGGTTTGGCCTTATAGGCCAGCCATTTGCCGCAAGCGCCGACATTGTGCTATTGCACTTTTCGATGTGGAAGTATGAACTTTCGACCGTAGAGTGGAAAGGCCGCAATGTTTGCGTGCCCGTTATGCACGTTACGCCTTATCTACCCAACTCCAATAAACAGCGGTAGCTTATTGTAAGTTTGGAATAAAGATCGTAAAAGTTGAGCCATGGTTGAGCTGGCTCTTTACGTCGATCTCGGCGTGCAACAAGCGGGCGAGTTTCATAGTTACATATAAGCCTAGTCCCGTACCATTGTTTTTGCGTGTACGATAATCTTCGGAACGGAAGAACTTATCAAAGATTTTCTCTTGGTCTCCCTTGCTAATGCCAATACCAGTATCTTTGACCGTAAAGCTGATACCCCGGTCTTTGGCAGTAGCGCCAATAGTGACTGAGCCCTTTTCGGTGTACTTGATCGCATTAGTGATGAAGTTCTGGAGCACTTCACGTACGTATAGGTCACTCGACAATAGGCTAGGAAGTTTATCCGATGCATCAAGTTTCAACACTAGGCCCTTTTTCTTGGCGTCGGACTGATAAGTAGTAAGCAGCGTGTTTAGCAATGCAGCTGTGTCGATCGGCTTAATGTCCAGCACTAGCTTGCCTCGCTCGGCACGTGACAGTGTGGCAAGGTCATTGATCATATCTGATAAGAACATAATCTGATCGTGCGCTTGCGCCAAAGCTGCTTTGACTTGTGAGATGTCACCGGTCTTTTCGGTAATAAATTGGGCGTTACTGATGTTGCCCTCAGTAATCGCAATTGGCGTGCGTAGTTCGTGACTAACAACACTAATAAATTCATCTCGCTCTTCTTCGAGAGATTTTTCGTGCGTAATATCGCGCATTAGTAGCACGAAACCTCGACGGCCACGCTTACCGTAGCCAAGGTGCACTGGCGCAATACTAAGGTATAAGTTAATTTTGCTGCCGTCACCATACTTGAGAATAAGGTCACGGTTAGAAGTAGGGATCTTCGTATCTTCAACTACTTGCTCTATATTGAGCGGCTGATTGTTTTTGTCTTGGGGCCGCAAGATTTCTCGCAGGCGACGCCCAATAAGCGTGCTGTTGACGTCCAGGATGTTCAGTGCGGCACCATTGGATGTCACTACTTTCATCTTGTTGTCTACGGCGATAACGCCGTCAGCCATACTGTTGATAAGGCTTGTGAGCTGTTCGTGTTCAACGTTAGTACGGTGAATGCGACGCACTCGAGTCAGGAGACGATTAACCATAGGCTCTATTATGCCATACCTCGCGCAATTGGCGAGAGAGTTGGACGATAAGCGCTCATTTGTTTGCGTAATTCCTTAGCATCGGGCATAAATTTTTCCATTTCAGCCCAGAACGGCGCCCCATGTTGCATGACTTTAGTGTGTACGAGTTCGTGCACCAAAACATAGTCTATAAGGTGCCAGGGTAATTGCATTAGGTACAGATTAAGCGTTATCTCGCGGTTGCTATTGCAGCTGCCCCAACGGCTTTTGAGCTGCTTGACGCCAACATCGGTGTATTGATACCCAGTTTGATTGGCCAAGGCCTCTAAGCGCTGCGGCAATAGCGTTGCTGCTTCTTTGCGAAGTGCTCTAATACTGGCTTTGTGTGCGGCAGCTTGGACTTCACGGTCATGGGTTGACTGAGCAATTGGATATAAGATTCTGACCTCGTTCTCGACAATGCGAGCATTGACCTTGGTAGCCATAGTTTGTGGCTCAAAGCTAAGGCGATGTGCCTTGCCAATGCCGTGACCATGCTTCAGGACTAGAGTCTCGTGCTGAGAGCGATTCTCGGCTATCCAGCGTGCCTTAGAAATAACAAACTGTTCACCTGCTTTGTAGGGCACCCACATAGGCAGTGACACACGCACTTCACCATCTGCACCTATGCTCAAACGCAAACTGCGATTCCCTCGCCTTTTGAAAAGTGTTACGGAGCCGATGTTTGGGATTTCAATTTGCTTGGTAGCCATATGGCCTATCTATCGAATAACGATGTTGCGGCGGCTCATGTCGACTCGCCCGGCGATAGGCTTGGGGATGAGGTTCACGAGGCCAGGTTTCACGAGCTTCGCACTAGTGTCATTTAGAGTGACTAACCCGAGCTCTTGAAGGCGCTTTACAAGTGCGCTGATTTGAGTGCCAAAGACGTGCTTGCCACTAATAACGATGTATTCTTCGTTTTGTGGGTTTTGCATGCCACTAGCAATGCGGTCAAATGTGGCGCGATCAATGGCTGGTGAGTGCTTGTCGTCGGCCTTGCGACGGTCACGCTTGCTGGCGCGTATATATGCACTCTCTAGATCAATCTGCTGCCAGATAAGTAATGGCTGAGCACCTGACTTGCGAGCCAAGTCACGGAGGGCACGGCGCTGCGTAAGGCGCATTGCGTTAGTGTCATATACCACGCTCATGCCGGCGTTCAGGAACTCGCCAGTCATATAGTCCATTAGATGGGCAATGACTTCGTTTTCTTCGCGGTCGTAGCGAGGTTCATCAAAGAGTTCAGAACGAATCCTATCGCCGTGTACGTGAGCAGCCTGAAGTTGCTCTACGAGTTGACGGGCGAAATACGTCTTTCCGGCACCTGGATAGCCGTATAACAAGATTAATAGTGGCTTGTTTGGAATTACCTTCTGCATCGTATATAGGTATAACAGATTTTAGAACATCGTTAAACCCCTAATAGAGGTGAACAGATGTTTAGTCTTCAAGCAGACGCTGTAAATAGTCACTAAGCGTCTGGTCTGGATGAACATTTTTGTTATAACTCATATAGTCTAAAGCTTCTTTGAGTTCACGACAGTACAAGACATTTGTAGCCCATGAGCCGTCAAGTACTGGTTGCTCGCCTGACGTATTAATGATGTAGCGCTCCTCCCCGAGAGTTTGGTTAAGCATCTCTGTAACGGGTGCTACTGTACGTACATCATAACGTTGGTTTCTCATTATATTGTTACCAGAGTGCATATTCGAAGCCTCAAGATGCGCGACTAGAGTTGGCGCATACCCCACATAGCAACCACGAGCACCAAGTAGCGTTTTCCAGCGTTTTGTTAGACAGATACCATTATTCCAAAGTTGGTCGCGCAGGCCCAGAAGGTCAGCTGTGCCGATCTGCTGCTCAAGACCAGTCCAAAGGGTTTCGAGCTTCTCCGTATGCCCCTTCAGCTCAGGACTAGCACTATCTATAAGACAGTATGCCTCACATAATCTTCCCAAGGAACGTATTTGTTCACTCGGTTCATAGAGCCTATCTATCTCGGCTGCAAAGACTTCTAATTCTGCTTTGGCTGCAACGACATCCAACGATCCATCACGTTCGAGTGTTGCGGCAATGCTTGCCTTGAAACCTGCAATGGTGTCGTGGTGAATGTCACCGTACACTTTGTTGGCTGCCTGAGCGGAGCAGACATCGATATAGGCGCGCGACATTATCAGCGCAGCTTCTAGGCACTGTACAGCGCTACCGCGTTCGGCGATCTCGGCATACCGCTGTGATGCTGCCTCAAAATCACCGCCTGCTAGTTGTATATGCAGCCTAGGCAGCGGGTCTGCAGTAGCATCAATACCCAGCTTATAAATAGCTGCGGGTGCTGTGTATTCCATCCAAAGCCTGCCTGGAAAGTAGTGCGCGTCACCTTTCTTAAAATCAACTGGCGGAGGATCTTGGCCCGAGGCATTGGCATTAATCCAACGGACAACTTTTCCTGTCGTAGAAAGTAGTGCCAAAGCGGCACGGTCTTTGACGGTCAATTGTCCAGCGATCGCCTTAACTACCATTTGATTGGTGAATTTTGATGCACCTGTAGGATGTGCAATCGCTCCAGCTTCTACTTGCTCCCAGATACCAGCTTTAGCAAAGGCTAGGTTTAGGTCATTAGCTGCCTGCAAGCTTTCTGTGTCTTCGTCTAATAGTTCGCGGAATGCCCGCTTATGATACTCAGCATCTGCTAGGGCTTCCGTTTGGGCCTCTAAGGAGCCCTGTCTATAGTCTGCTAGTGCTATCTTGGCTTTCGCAGAATGCATCGATGCTTTAACTTTAGGGTCGACCGCAATTTCTTCTAGGCAAACATCCGACTCGAGAGCAAGCTGCCAGGCAGCCATAGTTTCAGCTGGAAGCGCTGCATGCTCGTAGGCTTTAGCGAATAGTTGCCACTTAACTGTTTGTGGTGACAGGGAGAAGGCATAGTCGGCAAGTTCTGGGCTACCAACAATCGCCGCATGTTCACCAAGCAAAGCTAGCGTTTCCAGGCGCTTTTCAGCTGTAGCCTCTGGGTAATAGTCGCGTCCTGCATATTGATCTGCCTGTAGGGTGTACTGCATCGCATCCAACACATAAGGATTGCTTCGATCGGTCAGCGCTAATAGCCGGGCGCCTTCAATGATTTCTGGGCTCGAGCAAGAGGTAACAATTTCAGAGCCATAAAACTCCGGTGACATCGTAGTATTATACAATGTAATTCTAAGTATAGCCAATATCTACACCTACCCTAGGATCTGCTACAATAATCGTCAATTATGACTATGGCAGAAAGAGCATCTGATCAAGAGATAATCCATACGATTACTGCTATGCACGATGCAATGATTGACGCCTGGGACCGTAAGGAGATGCTTTCGTCTGTATGGGTCGAAGCCAGTTTAACAAAATCTTGGACTGTAGAAGTAGGCGACCGCTGCTACCTTACCGTTAAGGACGAGCGGCATCGAACCTCTAGTGAAGACGCCACTCCCATGGAAGAACACTACCTGCGCGATCGCGTAAATGCATTGTCGCTTCATCTTAGACTCCCGGGTGAGCGTACGGGTAGCTTCTTGCTACATGTATCTAAGCGAGAGGTAGAGGTTGCAGACAGACATCCTAATAATCGAGAGACATTGTCGCGGGGCGGTCTGCTTCGTCTGCTTGGCGTTCCTGAGCCCCAGGATATTTGGTCTTACCTAATTGCACAAGCCGAGACTAACGATCATCAGGAAGAGACTAGACGACAAATCATGTTCACTTCACCTCGCCACTCACGATGGCCTAATCTGAAGGCATATGATGTTGCCGTTGATGGGATTCGGAAGTCCTTGGGCGCAAGGATTACCCCTGCCCACCCCTCCAGTTTGACATTGAATGGCTCTCCTAAAGTATGTCTTGAGGGGTCGGTGGATTTAGCGGCGGATGAACCTAGACTCCAGACATTTGGTCTTCAAGACATCTGGATCGAGCCACCCCAGCTTGCCCGGTTAGAAAAAATAACGCTCGATAGTCTCACTAGATACTATGGTATGTCCTGCCAACGCTATGATGACTTCAGATTGCCTGGCGGTTTGCGAGATCCAAAGGACATAGTAGGCCTAGATGGCAAAACTAGTGAACTAGCTGCCGAGGGCTATAGGTTCGGCTATGAGACCCGCCCGACTTTAAGGTAGCGTGCCGGCATCTAAAATCCCGCAGACGACAGTAACCTAAAATATTTGCACCAAATACATAATACGCGTATAAAACACCCGATATGGCTGAAATTCTATACTCCCCTGAAACCAATATTATTGACGGCCAGCAAGCGCAGGAATTGTTTACTGCCTACAGATCATTATTGCGACGCATTGGCGACGGGGACTTCATAGGCTGGAATGAGACCCAACTATACGTAGACTACCGATCGACTGTGCCTAATGGTTTTGCATTGCCTGATGGCAAGGCACTGGGCGCTGCAAATGCACCGTGGGCGGATATTATTGTGCCTACTCGCCTCTTGCTGACTGAGTTGCCAAAGGTAATTGCAGAAGATGACGCCTATGAATATGCTCAAAACTACTTAAAGAGACAGGACGCTTTCTTGGCTTCGTGGAGAGACGAATCATACGTGGGTGGTGTAGTCGACCGCTTGCCTGACCCTGACTCCCCTGCCTTAGGTGGCGAGATTAACGAAGAGCGTGTGGTAATAGGACTTACTGGTGATGGAACGAAGCAGGCGTCTTTGACACCTGATCAAATCCCCGTCTGGGACATGCATAACATGAGCCGCCTGGAACTCGACGACTCGATTCTATTCGGCAGAGGCCATACCGTAGACACTTTGTTGGTAACTGCTAACGACTACCAGGTCGCTCGTTGGATCGCCGGCGTTATTGATGAGCGACTGCCGAGTTTACGTTCATAGGACAATCTAGTCTTCTAGATGACAAACCGAGCAAAATAACGTATACTTTTCGGTATTCCATAGGGGAGTAGCTCAGTTGGTAGAGCACCGGTCTCCAAAACCGGGTGTCGCAGGTTCGAGTCCTGTCTCCCCTGCCAAGAAAAATGCACTGGTTTCTGCCGGTGCATTTTTCTTTGTTGGAAAACTGGGCTAGGTTCTGCGATAGAGCTTTGCATAGCAAAGATCATATTGAATATCTACAGATTGAACTGTAGGTATTTTTATAACGAAACAGTTCGATTATTCTTTAAATCTGCAAAAAGATATCGTCACGGCGCGGAGCGCTTGGACACCGTTCTTAGTAGTTGCTACTTAGCTTTACTGTGACTATAGATGCCCATGATATTGCCTTCGGTGTCACTAAAAAGTGCCATCGAGAGGTCATACTCGGCAATGTCGGTTCGTGGCTGTATAATTCGACCGCCGGCTGCCTCGACCGCCTTTAATTTTGCATCAATGTCTTCAACGTAAATATTGATAACTGGCCCCGCGTCAGAGGTGCCTTGACGTTTATGAAACCCGCCATTGATGCCGCCTACTTCGACAGGGTTACCATTGTCGTCGGCTTTGACGGTCAGCGCAAATTTAGCGTCCTTGCCCATTGGAGGCGTAGCCCAGCCAAACACATCATTATAAAACTCACTTACACGCGCCATGTCATCGGCTGGCATTTCAAACCACGATACTTTATCTGCTTGTTGTGTCATACAAATACTCCTTGTTTAACTTGTATTTGTATGAAGTTTATTCTTTTACATTGGATACGTATTGTAAATATCAGACATCGAACTTATTAAAATACTGGGCTGGCGTGTAGCCTGTAATAGCCCGAAACGAACGAATAAAGTGCGACTGGTCGGCATATAGCATTGGGTAGCCCTGCTTAAGTGCTTGTTGTAAACGTAGTACCTTGAGCAGATCGTGCGGCGAAAAGCCCGTAGTCCGTTTGAGTACTCGTTGTAATTGTCTAGATGACAATCCGGTCGCATCTGCCATGTCAGCAACACTACGAATATCGTCTAGGCGTGCGAGCAATATTGTTGTTACATCGTTTACTGCCACTATATTCGCACTGGCTAGTTGTCGTACTAGCCTTGCCATAACCAGCTGTTTTCCTAGAAAACTTAGTCCTGTCATCTTGTCGTTTGTCTCCATGAGCGGTAGGCTGCCGGTATAAGGCGAGCCAATATATTGATCAGCAATCTCATCGCGGCTGCCCTTCCATACTCCAGGCAAGAATTGTATGCCTACATAATGAAACTCTCTGCCCAGGTTCAATACCTCATAGGTTGTACGTAACGCGGTAACGCCAGCTATGTTCGTATTGATCTCGTTGAACATTATATCGACGCAAGCGTTAGGTACTGCATGAAGGTGAAAATCTTTATCCAGCGGGACAATAGTTTTTAGCTCCCAGAAGCAAGATACTAGCTCAACTAGGTCTTTGGGTGGTTTCGCTTCGGTGTATTGGACTGATTGCGCCGACTTATCTATGCCATCTTGAACCGGGGTGTACATACTACTAACTATACCAAGTTTCCCTAGATATGATGTATACGGCCTGGTTAGCTAAAAGGCATAGAAAAGTGCCTGGCTATAGAAAATCTTACTGGCTCATGCCGCCAAGTGGCGTAGGTTAAAGTCCTATACCAACTAAACAAAAAGGCTACAAATATGAAACGAAAAGCAATGCTTCTAGCTATTAGTTCAATAATTGGCGCTGTCGGCTGGCAATCGGGATTAGCGTATGCCGCAGCTGGGCATGTGTATGATAATCCTGAAGCGTGGGATCACATGGCCATCTGCGAGAGTGGTGGCAACTGGGCTGCCGATACTGGAAACGGCTATTACGGTGGCTTGCAGTTTAGTATGTCCACCTGGACTGCTTATGGCGGTGTTGGCAATCCAGCTGCTGCTAGCCGTGAGCAGCAAATTGAAATCGCCAAAAAGGTTCAAGCTGACCAAGGTTGGAAGGCATGGCCAAGCTGCGCTCGGCAGCATAACCTAACATAGAAACCTAGTTACTATTGTTGCGAATATAGATGCTTGCGTCGTCGTGACACCACTGCAGCCGTTCCTATGAGCAAGATTGCTGCACCAGACGGGCCAATCAAGCCCTGACCGGTATTAGCTAGCGAACCAGTTGCCGAACCCGAAACATACGTTAAGGTGACTTCGGTTGCCGTGTAGTTGATGCGTAATGTTACGCCGTTAGAAATGATCGTCGCGCCGTCTGGTAGGCCATTAAATGTGCCTGAGATCGAGCCTGCTTTAATGATGGTGAACTTTGCGCCAGCAGTTGGCGTGTATGTCAGGTCGACGTTCAAAGTAGCATTGCCCAAGCTAGCCGCGCCAGTAACTGTTGCTTGGTCGTATTGGCTACATGCAGTAGCACCTGCAATTTGTTCTTGGTATGTTGAACCGCTAGCTAGACTGAGGCTGCTCATGGTCATGCAACCAGGGCTGTTACCTATGCTTACTGTAGCACCACTCTGGATTGTTGCAGCGCCAATAGTGCCAGTTCCCTTTAATGTTGAACCCGATCCTACCGTTACGGGTGAGCCAGCCAAAGAGCCGTTGAACGAAATAGTACCACCGCTAATAACGAATGACGTACTGTCACCGGTGTTTGCATAGCTGACAGCGTCTAAGTTCCAAGTACCAGTACCAACCTTAGTGATCGTGTTACCTGTACCAGAGAGAGTTCCACTAAAAGTACCACTCGCATTATTGTTGCCAACCTGCAAGTTCTGGCCGCTAGATAAGAATCCAATAGTGCCGTTACCGGTGATCATGGCGACCGCAGTACTTGGCGTATTGACCAAGAATGAAGCTGCGTGTGAACCGTTCTTGGCTGTAGAAATTACAGATGTATTGCCCAACACATTTGCAGCATTCGCTGTAGTGGATGCCGCTGTCGTACTGGTTGCCTGGATAGAGAGATTGCCTGGAACGTTCGTACCAGAGCCGTTTAGCGCCAGGCTAGTACCCTTAACGATTACATCTCCGTCAAGCGTGTTGTTTGCTGACATGCTGTACGAGTTCGAGGTGCTACCGCCTGAGCGCATGAGCGTTAGGTTGCCAGAGCCAATAATATTGCTATCAAAGGCTACTTGCGCGCCCGTAGAGCTGCTGTTGTCGATGGTCGAATCACCGTTCACTGTCATAAGGTTACCGAATGAAACATTATGATTCTTAACTACAATAGCCGCTGCTGCATATGTGGAGCCGTTGCTTTCGATGGTAACGCTATCACTAATGGTATCGTTACTCGAATTATTCAACACCCAAGTACCACCACTGTTTACGGCCATATCACCGGTGCCTGTGCCGAGTGATGCATCACTGCCGTTGTATACGCCACCGTCATCTACGACAACGCGCCCGTCAAATGTTGTGTTGCTGCCGGTTGCTGTCACGGTTGCTCCAACGACATTCAGTACGCCACTGCCAGTAATCTCATTCTGCAGAAGTACCTGGTCGTTATAGTCGCCGCCTACAACGGCTAACGTTTTGCCTGTTGCGATGTTAATTGTTTTACCGCTACCATTAACAGTGAGCGAGTGAGCGCCATTGATGCTAAGGGTAGAGTCTGAGTTCACACTTATATTACCAGTGAGTGTTTCTGAATCACCACTTACAGCAAGAGTTGCTGGGCCATTAAAACCGCCGTCATTAAGTGTGAAGTCATACGGCACTACCAAGCCGTCGGTCCAAAGATTGAATTCAGCGCCACGGTTATTGCCGTTGGCAATTGAAACGTCATTGGAACTGTTGCCCAGACAGTTATTTGACTCGCAGAGGAATGTCGCTCGCGCCAGAGTAACGCCACCGCTAGCAGTGAACGTAGAATCAGTTGTAGCAATAAAGTTACGCTGCCCGCCACTAGCGGAGCCCACAATACTAAACTGATTAACAGTACCGCTAAAACTAGGTATTGGTAGATTGTCTACGGTCGAGAAGAGCTGGAAGTTGGCAGAGCCAGTGAGGTTGAGTGTAATGTTGGTGGGGAGAATTGCGGCTGGATCTTGGTAACTGAGCACAGCATTACCAGAAGAAGCTGTGAATGTGACTGCTGACACAAAGGAGACCCCGCCATAGATATTGAGGGATTGCGAGACGTTGACTGTGTTGCCACTCACCGTGTAGCCAGTGCCATTAAAGGTAATCTCGTTGAATAGTAAGCTAAGGTCGTTATTCATCGACATATGTGATGTACTCGCAGGAAATGCAAGGCTATCTCCGGCCTGGGGCACGCCGCCGTTATCACATCCGGCCCAGTTGGCGCCGTTGCTCCAGTTGGCGCTTGCTGTACCGGTCCAGGTACATGTGTCGGCCGCTGCAAAGGCCGTGGGCATAATGACATTAAGCAGCGAAAAAACAAGAACGGTTATACCAAATACCGCCCGTAACCTCTTACGCATAAGCTCTCCCATTAGTTGATACTAATTATGCTTTGGGGGAGCCAAAAATACAACAGGAATGATGCTCACTCAGTATCCATTAGTATTTACGCAGCGTCGAACGAGTAGCCTACCTTGTTAAGCGAAGTAAGAATAGATTCTATTAATTCGCCAACGTTCTTATTGGATTTCAGGCAGTCAGCGATTGCCTTAGCTAGGGATTCAAGCTGTTTTTCTGTAATTCCCCGACGCGTAACTTCTTGCAGTCCAAAACGTATGAATGGCCCTTGCTCGAACATATTGTCGAATGAAACTGCAATATTGCTGTCAAACAAACACTTTGCCAGGCTCTCGACATTTCCGAGATTTCCCGTAGGCAGATGCAATTGGTGCGTATGGCTCCACTGCTTGCTGTCTGCTCGGCGACATGCCAGTCCATTGGCTTGGAGTAGGTCGCCCAATAAATTCGCATTGCGGACTACAGCATGAGCGTAATCGGTTCCGTAATGCAACATCTCGTGGATGGTTACGCAAAGTGCTATCAGATGATCTGTGTGTGTTGAAGAGTAAAAAACATGCGCCCGTTGATCTACCTCTGCGAACAATGTACTGTCACCAAATACCAAAATTCCCTTGTGGCTCCCCGGAAGCGTTTTGTGCGTATTGGCACTAATTATGTCGGCACCCTCGTTTAATGGATTAGGAAACGCACCACCTAGAATAAGGCCAAAGGTGTGACTCGCATCGTATATAAGGATATTGGATCCAATTATTTGCTTAATGCGAGTTAAATCAAACGGGATTAGGCTGTAGGATGCGTCAATATAGACAATATAATTGTTTGTTTCTTGAGCAGTTGCGGATTGAAGTGCCGCATAGTCTACGTCAAGTGTTGTCTTATTAAACGGTATGGTTTTGACGTGGCGGCCAGTACTCTGACACATGCCCATGGTCGCAAAGTGACCGCCATACTCCTGGTCTAGGCAATACACCGTATCGCCAGGTTGCGTGGTAGATAATACCGCCATCATCATCGCGTGCAGACCAGAAAGTGGTGCGAATAGCACATGCGATGAGCCTAGGCGTTCGTTGATAGCGCTCTCAGTCTGGCCGACTAGCTCATGAACGCCCTTCTTTGCCAGTGACGTAAAGCCGGCATACAGAGTAAAGGCTTCATTGTTATATGCGGGGCCAAAATTATAACGCGTGCTTATGGTACTGCCCAGAAATTTCTTGGCACTTTCTGAGAGCACATTTTCATTAGGGGTCAGGTGTAGAAATTTTGCATCATTTTCCACGTCAATAGTAACTAGCTTCTCGATATCCTTGAGATTCATGATCACACCCTCTACTTAGATTGCGTTATTTTTCTGTAGAAATTCTATGACGCTTATATCGCGAGCAGTTGCGAATTGCCGGTCGTATTCGTTGCCTTCCATGCCTGGGGCAAGCCTCAACATCTCGAGCGCTTGGGCAGAGCTTTCTGCCCAGACTACAGAGGAACCCGGTTCGGTAGGCTCGAATTGAGGCTCTAGGCTGTCGACAACTCCAGTGAAGCAGTTTGAAATTTGGACTAACTTCCAGTCTTTGCGATATTCAATAACTGAGCCAAGGATTTCCAACTTTGTAGCCGCTAGGCCAGTTTCTTCCCTGATTTCACGTTGCAGTGAGTCACGTAAACTTTCGTCTGCTTTTACGCCTCCACCCGGCAATTTAGTGACTCCGCGATGAGGAATTGATTGCAGAGCAATAGAAGTGTGCTTTCCGTCTCGATGCAGCAGTACCGCACGTGAAGCGAATCTAATTGACCATTGGCCTAATCTTACGGCAAAGAGTTGTTGTGAGATGTCGGGTTCGTAAGCTAGTGTTTCTCCGAGGTCATGGATAGTTCTAATATGTGGGAAAATTTCGTCGCTGCTCATATTCTACCGGATTGTACCATAGGTTTCTGGGGTCGTCCAAAGGTCGCCGCCGTATGTATTCCAGGCCTGTTCTGAGAGCTGTCGACCACTTTGTTCTGCTGCGCTCTGGACGATTTTTTGTAGTTTGTCATTTGTCTTTTCACGACCTGCTATTTCTAGCATTGAAGCACGAGGCGACAGCTCAAGGTCACCACTTTTAATAGTGTCGTATGCCCTAATGATACCTTTGGGCGTGCGCTCACAAAATACAGTCGTTTTATCGGTCATGAAGCGTTCCATACCCCCAGAAGTTGGCAGCGCAACGATAGATGGCTTATCACACATAGTCATTTCAACAGTTGAGCGATTTACCGCTTCAGTCTTAGCCGACAAGAACATACTTACTCCACTCCTATAGTAGAAACTATCGCGCATTTGCTTTTTGCTCAGCGGGCCAAGTACGACACTTCCATCTGGATTGGTGTGATTTTCTTGATGCGAAAAGTCTTCGGTATCAAACGTGATAACATTGGGCAATGTCGCCGCCCTTCCTAGGATATGCTCTCTGTAGGCTTGGCTTTCGGCACGTTTTCGTTCGGAGGCCATAAGCCATCCGTAAAGGCCTATCCTGATGTCAGGCCTATCTGTTGCGACGTCTAAGAGTAAATCTGTTTCCTTGGTGGGATACCACTTTGCAACATATAGTAGGTCATAGTCCTGAGGCACGGGTTCTTCTGCGGGCTTAAATAGTTCTGGGTCGACAAAAAGTCCGTCTGCGATGTCCAGGCTATACGGCACGCGTCCTGCGGCGCCTTCTAGATATTGCTGCACGCCTTCTTGGTTAGAAAAGAGATTTAGGTCTACCTTATCTACACTATGAGGCACGGCGTCACTCTGTGTAGTCGAAACTATCATCCAGCGGTCTCGGAAGGAAGAATCCCGATTGGTATGATGATCTACAAAATCATTTGCCACGTAATCCCCTACCAGCGCAACTCCAGAGCCGTGATTGTCAGGATATTGCAGAGGGTAGATGGGCAAGGCATCGCCCCGATTCATATTTATTTCAAAGCGAGAAAATGCTGGTGAGTTATTTGACATGTAGCAGCTCCTTTAGGCGTTTGTCGATTTTGCGTTTTTCAGCTGTACTTAGTGCATTTGATGATGCTTCTATCTTGAGTCCACCCTCTTGCGATGGTTTGTCTATGTAGAGTCCCGGCTGCAGCAAGTCGTGTAAAATACCCGAGGACTGGAACACGGTATGTGAAATATCACAGCTGCCATTGGTGACAACTTCGAATGTGTCGCCAAGCAACTCTTTGTATAGTTTCGATTGAAAGACAAAATTTTGCCAATGGTTGAATTCTCCATTACGAGTACCGCGTGATAGGCGGTGTTCGAAATCTTCCTCGGCTGCAATGTCGAATCGCAAGAAGGCTACGTCAGAACTTATCGTTGAAAGTTCTTGGAATAGGGCCGCGCAGAGTGGCACACCTTCGCGGTAATCTTGATCAGATATGGCACCGGCTTCATGTCTGAGTTTATAAAAAAGCATTGACGATAGCGGGGTGAAGCGATCTGCTACAACGATGCAATCCTGAGGCGCAGACGCTATTGACTCCAGGCGCAACTGCTCCATTCGACCAAAGAAATATGTGCAGTGAAGCATACTACGTACGTCGTGAGGCGCTTCTGGAAAGTTGGCATCACCACCCAGGAATTCACTAGCTTCAGGGAGTTTGATTACGCCAGGTAACGTAAGGTTGCGCAGGAAGGTAGTCTTGCCGGCATATGCCGGTCCTTCTAGAAAGAGTATATTAGGCGCACTTTTCGACATGATATAGGTTAATCCCTCCGTTATTAGGCTTTATATACGGTCCACCAAGATCACTGTAATCATGTCGTTCGAACAGATTTAGGTACGCCTCAATGTCCTTTGTCCTGACTGGACCTACTGCAACTTGCTCGCTAGTCGATGCTGCAACTTTATCATCCAGAAGTAAAATGTCTAGCGATATGCCCCTGTGGTGAGCCTCAACAATGCTTTGATATGCATTAAACTGAAATGCAAAGTCACCAATTACCGCAAGTTGCGGCCTGCCTAGTGCCTCACTCATCCCTGCGGCAATCGATATGCTTGAGCCCATGCATAGGCATATGTCGATTACACCGGTTGCGTCGAAGGTATATCGCCCTTCATCGCCGACTACGGCGGAGTAAGTGTTTGACGTAAGCGATGCCAGGGCGCGTTGCCACGAGTCCGAAGGCTTGAATGCATCCGTTGACATTTTGGAATTGTCGATTCGAATTGGTGTAGTGATTAGTTTCTGTTTCGCATAGTTTGAACCCACCTCAAGCACTGCAGTGCGTTGGGGATTGAATTCCTTTTGTATCGTAGCCGGGATAGGGTAATGCTCTATTCTTGTTACATCATCGCCTTCAAATTGCGCTGCACCAAAACAGATTGCAGTCGGACCTTGTAATGGGTTTACATACTGGCTATTGATATAAGCCTGAGCATCCCGTAGTTTTTGTTCGTAGCGCTTGTATCGTTCTTGCCAAGGTCCAATGAATGTAGTGCGATACTCTGGAAGAGCAGCATCAAATTTCTTCGATACGTCAAGCTGCTCCGGTTCTGTATCCGCCAACATGAGTAGCTGATGCGTCAACCTAAGGATAACTGGCATATCCAGTTGCTCGGACACACTAAATGCACCGGCTATATGTATTTGCGCGCTCGCCATATCTGTCGGCTCAATCATTACTGCGCCCGTATAGTCGAGCATCGTTCTCGAATCAACGATTTCTGGCGAGCTTGCCGCTACCGTGTCTTCCAAGATGACAAGTACTAGTCCGGCATGCACTCCTGCTATTACAGCATGATGGATAGAGTCAAGGCATGTTGCCATACCGACGCCTTTAAAAATTACAGCTGTGCGTTTGCCAGCCAGACAAGCGCCATAGCCGAACTCAAAGGCGTTTCGTTCGTTGAGCGAAGGCTTACTACCTGATGTGATGGCGTTAGCTAATTGATCGCCCTTCATGCCCGGGTAATAATACGCACGCTCACACCCACCACGCTTGGCTGCAGACCCCAATAATTGCAAGTTATAAGTTAGGATATCTTTCATATGACGTCTCCGACTAGCGCATGTTTATTCATCTTGCGCCTTGCCAAAGATCGGTATAGGTTAGACATCATTTTGACGGGCACATTATAGCTCGGCAGGTCATTGCGAACTTTGACCATATCCCTAGTGGCCCTCCCCGTCTTTATAGCAATGCAGCTACCGACAAACTCATCGATCATAACGGATTTTGCCACCTCGTTTGCCAACCGACCACTCTTGGCGTACATCTGGTTAATGTCACGTGAGCTAAGTTTTTCTACCGGTCTTGTATTACCCCCAAACATGTCTGCGTTGCGAAAGATTTGGATGTCAAAGTGATTCTTCCCGCCTAATGCATAAGTGTCTTCGTCAGTGTAGCTATCATGCTCGGCTACGGCCTGGTAATTGTGTAGCTGAATGGACTGAAATGGCCCTTGTTGAATAGTAAAAGTTTGATGTTTGACGCGCCCATTCCCCTTATAAAGATCTTCTTTTGCTTGGCTCCAACTTCGCCTACTAAAGCTGTTGTGTAGCATCTTTACGCTCATGCTGGCAATGTGTGTATTGGCTTTTTGTAGTAGGAAATCCGCAGAAATGTCCATCTCTCCATAGCCGTCAAACTTTTGGCTGTAGTGATGGTCGTCATGTGCCAGTACATTCTGGTCGAATACCCTATTGTAGTCATGCGTACCAAAATTTTTAATATAACCTTCGGGGTATATCGCACTAGCGTGCACTTCCATAGTGTCCGCTAACTTATGTTGAACTGAGCCCTGTCTGTAAAAAGACCAGAGTGCATCCAGCAAGTGAAAGCCACTATGAGATAACATGCCGTAACCTCTATTGAATGGATGCACATTCTGGTTAACGAGTTCATCAGGGAAAATCCAAAGCCCATCACTGTAGAATGATTGTACCGAAGTAACGGGCATGTTAAATTTTTGAGCAACCTCGGCAAGCTTGTCGCCAACGTACTCATATGCTGATTCGTAGCGGCGCTGTGTACTCAAACAGAACAGACCGGTGCCCTTTTTATACAACTCCAAAAGGTCCTGGTAGTCTTTTTGAATGTTGATAGCAGCCTCTTCCGAAGTAGCAACATCAACATGCGTTGATAAGGGCTTGTCGCATAGAACGTGGAGGTTATTTTTGACTGCCCAACTAGCATACTGCATATGATTTAAAGGGTCAGTAGAGATTACGACGCCCAAGATGTCATACTCTGCTAGTAGTTTTTGGGCGATAGTGCTGCCCTCGAAGTCAATCCGATCCTGACCATTCAAGCCAATGACTTGGTGCGCTTTGATTTGTTTCTGCTCTAGATATTTATGAATAACAGGTTCTGCTTCAGAGATATCGATTAATACAAGTTCCACGTTGGTGAGTGAGGAGTGCTTTGCTAGCTCCGGAACATAGATGCGTCTTGCGTGGTGGCCTATGCCCACCACAATAAAAGCCCGAGTCTTCATTAAATAGTAAATACATCTCTCCACATCGCCAGTGTGGCAATGTATTAAAATTTCTGTGATATGATAGTCCGCATAATAACAAATTAGCGTATTAGTTAACCTGTTGCCCTGAGTTTGGGGCGGAAAGTTACCAGCACGGTCAGCGATGCAAATTTGTCAGGCGTGATTATAGTATGAGAGATTTAGAAGTACAACCAGATTTTCGGAGCCCTACCTTTACAACCTACTTAGAAGGCAGCGATGCCAGTGGCAAGGACACACTAGCAGATTTAGCAATCAGCACGCGTGCAACTATTGGCGGCGTGGCGTGCACCAAAGCTGGCGCATTCTTTTTGCCGGACTCACTGCAACAATACGAAGACTGGAGGAAAGAGGGGTTAGTTCCAGACCCAATCCCGGCCGTGCTCCTGACCGCAACTGTACGTGACGTTGCCATGTCACACTACCGCCCAGACGAGTTGCCCACCCTCCAGGCCTCGCATTACGCCATACGGAGCGCAGCCTTTCAGCAGGCCTCTCCAAATCCAGAGGAACGTGATCTATACGACCACTTTGATCAGGCTGCAAAAATGCTACCAGGCAATTGCATTCCTATCGGCCTAGAGACTGATATAGCTGAATTACAACGACGCGTAGCAGCTAACCCGGCATCCGGTTATTTTGACTACATGGTACATCGTGAGCCTGAGCGAATTCGCCGACTCAGCGACTACATCAATGCAAAATGTCTACGAGCTGGTGGTTTTGTTGTTGAAACAACTGGTCGTACACCAGAGGAAATTGTTGCTAAAATCGAAGAGCATGTCGAAACTGTCGTAGAGCCTCTCAACCGCCTAGATCCCGCCGATGTGCTCCGTACCTCTAGGGCGATTTTGGAAGACTTCCGTAATAAGCCGCTCTACCGTGGTATAGAACCCGCAGTAGATCATGTCTTGGCTGAGTTCGATGCGCTCCGCTAATGGCCACACTATTGTCTGGGGTGCAAACGGTGGCGTAGGCCGTGCTGTTATTCGACATTTGTGTGATGATGGCTCGCCGGTTATTGCGTATGTTCGCGACCCAGAAACGATAGCTAGTCTGGCTGAGAAATATACAAATCTACTTGTGCGCTCCTTTGAAATTACGGAGCAATTCTACAAAACGGAAGCAAAGTTTCTACAAGATGCCGGGTATAAGATTATTGGCATGGTGGATTGTGTTGGCTCCGTTGCTGCGCATGACAAAAGCGATCTGGCTGAACGCTTTTCAGATATATTTGTACCAAATGTACAACATGCATATTACGCCACCTATTGCTTCGAAGATGTGCTGTTGCCAGATGCATCTGTTGTTCTGATGAGCTCTATCCGTGCCGTTACTGGCACGGATAACGACAACATAGAGTACAGCATGGCCAAGGCTGCACTCGAAAATCTAACGCGTTCTTTGATGTATAAATTTCAATCAAAGCAAATACGCGTCAACTGCATACGATGCACTCCGATAGCTGACACAAATATGAGTAGTCGCTGGCCAAAAGAAATAGTAGAGGGACTTAAGCGCCACTCTGCATACGGCGAGCTCTTAGCGCCCGACGATGTGGCTGAGCTAGCACTATTTTTGCTTTCAGCTAAATCACGTGCATTGTCAGGCGCTATCCTAGAGGCAACTAATGGCTTCGGACTACTGAGTCAAGCTACCAAGCCTAGTTAAACTGTACTTCTGATAGATGTACGAAGGTTTATCTGTCGGGTATCGATGAGCTTACGGCTCACGTTTGAAGATTTTATGACGATGGAAGGGACGGGGTTGGCAATCCTGCTGCTTCCAGCCGTGAGCAGCAAATTAAAGTCGCCAAAAAAAGATTCAAGCCGACCAAAGCTGGAAGGCATGGCCGAGCTGTGCAAGCAACACAATTTGATATAGTTCCAATTCTTACTTGGATTCTTCGGCGAAATAATAATTGCCGCTATATGCTACACCTAGCGCTAGCGCCGTCGAAGCTTCAGCACTTGTAACGGGTTTGAAAGTGCTGGCATCTGTCCAGTCATGCGCTAGCTGCATGTCGCCTACCCTCGTAAGGTCGTCTAGTCTTATCACAAAACCACTCATCGTCCTAAGGTCATTCTGGCGCAGGTATCTTGCGGGTGGACGTAGTGCCCCTTGGCAATTGGCAACGAGTCCCTTCTCATAATAATTTTGAAGTGAAAGGTCGGCAAATGTGATTTCGCGGCTTCCATCCGCTACCTTGGTGGCCTTAAACATAGTCGGCATCTCTGAACTGTTGGCTTGCAGTCCGATATCTTGAGCTGGCCAAAACGGCAGTTGCGCAGCAAATCCTATCTTGCTCAGATTGGCAAAAGCGTAGGGATACCATTCCTCTGAGGTCACGCCATCTTCTGCGAGCGCTTGCTGCATATGCTCGACCGCAATAGCCGTAAATTCTGCTGCCGCAACTACGGCGTTGCCTACTGCCGGATAGATATCAAGCAATTTGTGGGGTCCTAAGAGGAGTCTTCGGTCGTGCTTGCTTAGCTTTTTGCCGTTTAACTCTTTGACCTGCATGGATATAACCTCTGTTGTATCTAATTGCCTCCACGTATCGCCAAACTTTAGATCTAAAAGCTGTTCGCAGTAAAACCTAACCCGCGACGTGATGTCAACAAAGGTTGGTTTGATGTTCCCCTCGAGCCAAGCAGCACCTAGGGTGTCAAGTGTTGTGTCGGTGACTATACGGAGTATGCCGTCGGCATCACTAACCAGCTTACCTCGTTTGCCCTGGTGTACTCTTCCCCGTGCAATATCTGGAGCAAATGTCTGCTCAGTGTCCTCACTATGCACAATGCCGTTATCAATAATGTCCATCGTCTTCGCAAGCAGTGGCGCAGTCATTACGTAGCCAAGTCCACGCACTATTGTGCGTCTCAGGGTCTCCTCGGATGTCCGCAGCGCTTCGTAATATCGTATAGGTGAAGTGTCTTCCGACGGATTGCCGTGAACGCGTAGGGCATGTTTCTGGATAATGGGGCGTTCTCGGCCTACAACAGCTTGGACTGATCCATAGGTGTAGAGTGCAGCTGCCGCTATATTTTCTTCGGCAGTTGCAACTGCCTTAAGGAATAGCTCGTGATCATATAAGGGCTCTTCTGGTAGATCGGCGTGAGCCATGTCAGGACATGTTGAACTCATGTACTAAAATAAGGGCGAAGACGCCCTTAACGGTTGACTATTGTCCGACTATACAGCGGCAGAATCAAATGCTGCACGACCGGCATTGTGATCAGTTGCATCATCGACGCCGGTAGCGCCTTGTTCTTGCAGGGTAGAAACTCTGCCCAGTGAACGTACAATGAGCGGAGATACAACGGCTTCGACCACCACATGAGTTTCGGGTGCTTCTGCGACTAATGTTGGGGTAAGTTGCTCGTATTCCATGCGGTTCCTTGTATTATTTTATTATCATATGTCCGCCGAAGCTTTAACGCAACCTGAAATTCAACCAGAACAAGTCTTTACTGAATTCGTGTTTAAGCTGAGTAGTCGCTGCAATATGCAACCACCTTCTTCCGAAGATGAGGCTACGTTGCATCAACTACCTATCCTCGCTCAAGGCGGCATTATAGGCTGCGACCAGTGCTACGAATATGCCGGCAATACTGCCTGGAAAGAACAGCCGCACGCTATGAGTTTAGAAGTGGTTCAGCAGGCTGCACTACGCATTGCGGAGCACGCCCGCCAGAACAACCTCGAGGATATTAGGATTATTGCACACGGTGGTGAGCCGCTCATGATGTCGGCCGACTACCTGGACCAATACGCGACAATTCTTCGTAGCACCATTGGTTCGGCTAACTGTAACGTACATCTGTCGATTCAGACGAATGGCCTGCTTTTAACCGATAAGAAGTTGGATGTTCTATTAAAGCACGGCTTTTCCATCGGACTCAGCCTGGATGGCGATAAGCTTGCGAATGACCTGCATCGCCGCGATAAAATGGGAAGGAGTACCTACGACCGGGCGGTTCGCGCAGCCAAAAAGCTCGACGAGCACGGTGCTGACTGGGGCATTATAACGGTAATCGATACAGCCAACGATCCCGAGAAAAATCTAGAAGCACTAGCTGCACTACGACCCAAGAGCATTAAACTACACCCACCGCACGCCAATTGGTCGTCTCCGCCCAAGGCACACCCCGATAGTATGTCACTGGGAGAGTGGCAGGTCCGCGCTTTTGAACGATATCGGCAGTGGTCAGAATTCCATCCGGACCAGGAGGCTCCCCCATTCTCCTTGCACCTGGCGACAGATTATATAGATGCTTTCCTCGGTGCTACACCTACTGACGAGCGAGTGTCCAACCGCTATCCGCATGAGCTCTTCTTTTTACCCAATGGTGATATTCAGCGACTGGATACTTTGAAAGTAACGGAAACGTGGGCGTATAAGACGAACTTTAACGTATTTGATCATTCACTAAATGAGGTTGCGCGTACAGACCCTGGCTTTATGGCCCGCCGAATGGGCACGACAGCACTTGCGAGCGAATGCCAGTCATGCGAATTTGTAAAAGAATGCGGTGGCGATTATTATCCTTTACGTTTCAAACAGACTGCACAGCCGCTTAGTGAGCAAAGCGGCCCGACTGAGTTCGCCGAAGCTTTCCGAAACCCAAGTATCTACTGTGCAGACCAAAAGCAATTCCTGGGCCATATTGCTGCTTTCGTCGAAGGGCAAAAGCGTGCTATAGCCAATATACCGGTGGACATATCTGCTACGTGGCGCGGCCATGCCGGCTATGATCGTGACGATGACTACTTGCAAGGTATCCATGCCACGACCTCAATCTATGCGAATATGCCACTTAGGGGCGTTTCTGGACTTATGGGTGCATTCGACAATGCCGCCGGTATTATTCGACCAAAGAATCGACTCGAAATCGGCAAAGAAGATCAACTGCCACCAATTGATGCACAGCAAGCCCAGCAACTTAGGGAGCATATACAAAACGGAAACTACTCAGGCTTAGGAGCATTGCTGGCATTGGCTTGGCTACATAAGCAGGAGATGTCAGACGACGTACTGTATTTTCAGGCTGGAAGCACTGCCAGAACCCGACGAGAGGATTTTCGACTGGCTCAAGGTATTAGCTCGAATAAATATGATGCTGTCGTTCAGGCGCTATTCGATCCAGACCAAGTGCTTCTGCATGGTTTGGAATTTGGGTGCTTGCAAGTGGGTGGCCAGTGGCTTGTTACCAAGAATGCGGTTGAAGCAAGAGCTCGATTTGCCGACATGCCTAGCGCTAGTTTTGTGTCTGCACTCTCGATACCACCGCAATATAGCGACATGCTAGCAATGAGCATACCACCAATCGACGTCGAACACTTTATCGCTCGACTCCAACCATATATAGCCCCGGTAAGAGTGGGCTATCGGGATTTGCCGCATAATCTATTGGTGGTCGATGTGCCAGATGCGCCATCCGAGGTCACAGTGCGCGCTCTACATGATATCGCAGATATGATGGAACGCTATAATAACCCACATCAGCTTGCATCTATGGCTGCTGAACGGCAGATTAGCTTATTGCCTCTCCGTGGTACCTGGTTCCAGCCCCATGATTTGGCTGCAAAGTACTTGGTCAGTGGCCCATCAGAATTTGCAAGGCATTATTAAGGTCGACTAATCTCGTCTGAATAATTTGTGAGGCATTAATCTTTTAATGCGCGCCGCTTTGCTGTCTGTATGCAATTGTAGACGCATGAATTCGGTGATCGGTTCAAGGTTACGCTTGTATGTAATATGACGATGGAAGGGACGACCCAGTAAGCTGCCCAAAGTTGCACCAATAGCAATCGCCAAAGCAGCACTAATCGTTGCAAAAATTGATGACACACCATGCATAAAGAGCTGATTACCTGGCGGGTAGTTAACCAGCTGCATCAAACCAGTATAGAGCGTTACCCCGGGTACTAGTGGCAGGATACCAGAGGCTATGATGCCTGACGAAGGCGTGCGCCACAGGCGTGAAAAGAGCGATGCAACCAAACCTACATACAATGCCGCAACACCACTGGCGGCTACGATCGAAATGCCTAACCTAGTTGAGGCATACATAATGTACAGCGAGCTTCCTCCGACGATTGCAGCCCAAAGCACAGCTCGCAGGCGTGTCTGCGTGGCAAGTGCCTGCGCTCCTGCAGCTAACCCTGCTCCTAGAACTTGGAATGGAACGGACGTGAGGGGAAGCGGATCAGGTGAGACGGTGATACCAATGCCAAGTTTGCGGGCAATATAGGTGCCGAAGACGATGCCAGCCACAATGCCCAGAGTAAGCAAAGTAACGCGCAACAGCCGAGAGGTCGCTGTGAGGTAATACTCTTCGAGCGCATCTTGTACGGCGCCTACAATAGCTAGCCCGGAAATCAGCAAGAAGATACCGCCTACCACAATCAGCGTCGGATCAAGGTTGTCAAAGAAAATGACATTTTTATGCGCCAGCCAGATAACACCAGCAGCAAAGAGTGTTACTGCAGCACTGGCTGCTGCTTGCTTAAAGAACGGCACTGTTAATCGGCGACCTAGCTGGGTTGCGATAGTATCGACTAATACTGCCGCAATCGCCGTCAAAAGTATGATGTGCCAATTGGTCGTGTACATCAAAATAACAGTTGGGGCGATCGCTATGTTAGCCAGCCTGGGCACCCAAGCTGGATAGTTCGCCGGATGATTCAGAATCTTGTCCATCCTTGCTTCGGCTTCATCAAGGCTCAATTTGTTGGTACGGATCTCATAAATCAGCTTTTGCACCGCCTGGACTGTCATATTGTTTATGTCGCGTGTCGGAATCGGTCGCACCAATGTTAGTGGCTCTTCTTCAAAATCCCTGATCTGCGAAATATACAAAAGATTGTACGTAATAGTAATGCTGGCGGGTTGGTCACAATACGCCTCTGTAATGTCGAGTGCTCGTGACACGACACTATTAGCTGCAATGCCCATAGACAACAACAAATCACTTGCTGTCATGGCTAAGCGTAGTCCACGCAAGTTAGGCGTAAGCGTGGTGTCGTCGGTCGCAAATGCGGTACGGAGATCGCCTAAATTTGGGTGAGCTAGACCTTGTGGTTTGAGCCAGGCCTTAGATGTTACTCGTTTGCTCATTCCCGTTAAGTATAGCATGTGCATTTTCACCATTGATTCGACTCGTTCCGCCCAACTTCGATAACTGTTAGCAGATCAGTGAGGTGTAATATTTTGCGACAGCGCTATAATGACTTCTATGCTTAACGATATCCACCCCACATTGCAACACGTAAAAGATGCAATGAACGCCGCCGACTCTAGCCTTAATTCCACAATACAAGCACTTGATCGCGCTGAACAGTTATGGGGCAAGAACGGGCGTACGGCTCAATTCCGTGAACTTTTAGCTGAGCGTGGCGACACTATTTACGACTATAGAATTGAAGATCATTTTACTGCTTCAGCAATTGTGCTGAACGCCAAAACCAACAAGATCCTTATGACGTTTCACCCTTGGTATAAAGTCTGGTTACAGCTTGGCGGTCACGACAAAGTTAAAACCCCATTGCATAATCCTGTAGCGATTGCCGCCATGGAGGCCCAGGAAGAGTCCGGTATAGAGGACTTAATGATCTGCGATTGGCCACTGCGCGTTGACCCACATGAAGCATTCGCTTGTAAATCTGCAGCAGGCGCAACCCGTAACCACCACTACGACATTAGCTATCTTGTGATCGCCCAAACGGAACATTTTAGGATATCCCATGAGTCAGAGTGCATGGCCTGGTTCAGTCTGGATGAGTTAGAGTCTCTGGTCGCACAAGGTCAAGCACAACAGCGCGCCTTAGACATGGCCCGGAATGCTACTACACTCTTCCCCCAGATCCAAAGAGATTACTAGCACTTTACACCACCTTGAAGCCAAGTGCTGCAAGCTGTGGCTTTAGATCTTGAAGCTTTCTTTGCATTGCCGACCCTCTGTGCGCAGCTAAGACCACAGCCATGCCATCGTAACCCTGACGCGCTTTTTCAGTCCCTGAGGTTTCTATGACGAGACTGTACATTTGGTTGTCGGTATATGCTTGCTTTAACTCAAGGGCATTTTGACTTATATTGGGAAAAACTTTGCCCTCACCCGCCTGGTAGCCAGTATGGTTTTTACTATTGAGCATGTTTCCTGCTATTACGAGGCCTTCATCTTCTGTAGCTTCGCATACAGACGCTACTGCTTCACGATGGTCACTTCGATAAAGGCTAATCGAATCGTCGACAAAATATTGCGACACTATTTTCCATTTCTTCTTTGGCAGCTCGAAGATGTTACCGAACCTTACCTTTACATGACCTTCGGAGGCCATATGTTGGAGTCGTTGCATAACATCCTGGTAAGCAGTTCCGCCACCTTCAACCATATGAGCGCCAAATTTGGGCCATATCCGCATCTTGTCTTCGGGCAGTCTGCCGGCAAGGAATTCCTTCATATATTTACGGTTTGGTGGAGAGAATTCAAGCAAGTCAATTGATCGTGCGAATGGCGCTAGCAGCATAGCTGGATATGGATTAGGCCCGCAGCCGACGTCTGCAACGTCAGCATCCTTAATACCAAGTTTACTCAAAGCAAAAGAGATAATCTTACATATGTTCTGATCGTCAAGCATGGCCTCGGCCTGACCATAGTTACGGCCAACATACTCATATGGATCAAAGTCATCAAAATCGGCGAATGATGTAGCTGCTTCTATGAAACGCTCAGTATGGTGCAAAAACTGCCGAGCCATTAAATGTGCGAACTGCTCTTCTGCCATTTCGTAACGTAATACAGGTGATACGACATGGAATTGATGGTGCTTAAGCATTTCAGTAGCGCGAAGTAATGCAAAAATGTTGAGAAATGAATGCCACGAACCGCCGCTGACTAATGCAAGGTGATTATGATTGGGATTTCGTGAGAAGACTCCAGCAAGCGCCTGCGCATGCAGCACTGTAAGGGCGCTTTGACCTACCAGCGACTTTAGCACGACGTCCCTGCCCTTGTCCTTCACCCGAGCCCCGTCGCGGACAGGCATCGTTACAAACTCAAGTTCTGGTGATGTTTTGAAGGCTATATGGCCATCGTATCCTATGCCTACATTTCCCCAGCGGGAATGCTGAAGCAAATTCAGTAAGCCACTTTGCGCCTTTTGGGTTTTCTCTAGTCCTTGCGTCGGTATAAGCGTGAACTGTTTGCCGGGAGTATCTCCTTCAAATACAGCACGACCTGCGATAAGCCTAGCGGCACTCGTACGCAGAAACTTTGGCTGATCTGGTGTTACAGGGCGAATGACATCTACTAATGGCTCATGATGCACAGTAACCATAGACATCCTATTGTTTGGGGGTGCTATCGATCGGAGTAGACCAGCGATTGCCAGACTATGATTTTCACGATCAAAAGATCTGCCTGCAATATCGAGTCCAGTAGGCTCAACTGTCAGTACATCATTTCTTATGAGTGACCTAACCACGTCACCAAGCCAAGGCAATGATCGCGACTCTTCGTTACGTTCAATAACCTTGTCCGAAGGTGGACGCGTATTAGATAGAACATTGTTAAGAGCATCGGTCATAAACGCGGCGTTTGCTAGCTGCTCAGTTGGCGTTGCCTTTTCGCCGTCCTGCACGTCATATGGCATAACTAGCTGTTCGACACTAAAAGGTGGCTCGCCAAACTTACATTCCGTGCTCATATAGACGTAACCTTGATCGGCTTCATTGTTCGATGAGTCTATACTTTTTACAAACAGAGGTATAAACTGTTCACCATAATGAACAATCAAGGAAAAACACTTGATATTCTGGAACGTAGCGGTCTTTCACAGGAAGCCGCTCTCGTGTACTTGTTCTTATGTAAGGAGATGGCCACTCACTTACGAGTTAGTCGTGCTACTAAAATTAACCGTACTAAGGTATACCGTATTGTTCAGGATCTTGAACAACTAGGTCTTGTGACACACCAAACTGACGATCGTGGTACGTTCCTCAAGGCTTGTGACCCTGGCGTGCTCGAACTAGAGTTGAGCGCCAAAGAACAACAGTTGCGTGAAGCACGGCAAGACCTACAAAAAATTGTTCCCAACTTGCAGCACCTTAGCCAATCGACTGATGGACTCATGACTATCCGCACCTACGAAGGCGTGGAAGGGCTAAAACAAATGTGTTGGCACGAGTTAAAGGCTCAAGGAGAAACATTAACCCTGGGCAGCGGTTCCATCGAAGATCTCATACCTAACCATTATTGGGCAGAAAAGCATCGCGCCTTAAGCGTGGAAGCTGGCTATAGGGTACTCGAGATCGTCAATACCTCCGATAAAAAGAACGTAACCTTTACGAGCAATCAAGACTACATGAAGCAGTATGAGTGTCGCCTGCTCGATGACGACATCCTCTACCTCGCTCGCCAAACTGTAATATATAACGACACCGTGTCTATTTATCATTGGCGCGAAAATCAGAAAGTCGGAGTAGAGATCATCAACCACGAATATGCCGAAATGATGAAGACGATCTTCTATACATACTGGAAATTGAGCAAACCTGCCGCATAGCGTGCAGTGACCCTTCTTGGCAATAGACAATCAAATTGATAAACTACAAGCTTGTGCAAAAATCGGGTGGGCTATTAAACTGTAGAGGAGTCCATGCCCGTCAACCCGAATCGACCCCTACCTGTAAGGACCACCCCACGGCCACAAATACTCCTACCTGAGAATGTCGGGGCTAATTATCGTTTACTTATTGGTGCCTACGAAGACCCTGAAACCAACACCGAACTCGCACTCGCACTAAGTCGCATTATAGTAAGCAAGCGTATTGGTCGCCGAAAAGGAACATTGTTGTTCTCGACCACTAATACCCCAGAAGGTGCTCTCGACATAAAGACACCTGCTGGTTGCAGCGCTCTTTATGAGAAGCCTAGTGAAGTGCCGCCACTCTTGTATCGAAAATCAAAGGCCGGCAGATACATTGCCGTTACGGCACTAGCTGAGATGCCAGCGTACTGTGATCCCACACTGCGCACTAACCTACTAAGCGATATCGACAGTGCTAACCAGCTTTCCAGCTCGCATATGTTTGGCAATCCACGTGGACATGCCCAAAAAGAGATGCAAACAAGGTTATTAGCTGATGCTACGAGATTTCATGCACGCGTCGGCAATATCACCCTACTAGATGTCCCTAATCCCTTTAATGACTCTGAGCCAAGCATCCCTTATGATTTGGACAGTAGTGGTATCTTGAACGGAGACAGCCTGGTCAATGCGGTGAGTATGTCCGCAGCCTTAGGAGAGGTGCGAGACCTTCGAGCGCAATATGCACTAGGCGTACTGACCGACATGCCACTAAGCTAAGCGTGATGCAAATCGCATTCTTTTGCTGAAAGCCAGCTTATAATTAGCTTACGGGCAGTAAATTTAGGAGGTGATATGAGGAAAGTCATTCTTGCATCAGTAGCTGGCTTCTTTGCCACGCTATGTATTTCGGTATCGTCGGTAGCAGCAGCGCCCTACTGTGGTCTTACTTGGGGTAGCGGACCTGAGAGTTCATCTACTACAACAACAAGCTCGATAACAAACATCCGAACAGGACGTCACGATTGCTATGACCGCATGACCTTTGACCTTTCTGGCACTGGTTCTACGGGCTATAAGGTTGAGTATGTATCTAGCGTGACTGGAATTGCCTCAGGCAAGCCCATCCATCTAACTGGTGGTGCAAAGCTTCGCATTGTAATTAATGCGCGGATCAAATCTACATATAAAGGAGTCGAGGACAAAACGCTGCCTGGAGTAAACCTATCTGGGTACAAGACATTTAAGTCAGCCAAATATGGTAGCAGCTTTGAGGGCAAAACCCTGGTTGGACTAGGGGTTCGTAGTAAACTCCCGTTCCGCGTATTTAAGTCTGGCAACCATGTCGTTGTTGACGTAGCTCATTACTGGTAAATAACACACGATTAACTGAAGAGTGCCGACCTGCCCGCCGGCATTCTTTTTCATAATGAGCATAAGCGCCTTGCGAATATTTTGCAGGGCGCTTACTATATGTCAGTTAATTACCGAGGATGAAGCATGTCAGAACTTGAGCCAACCGTCCTTCACTATTATGGACCACATTATAACCGCAATGTTGTGCACCCTTTTAGGGATGAGATCTACCAGCCAATTGAGGCATACCAGCAAGGAATCGAAGCCATAGAAACTCCAGACGGTGGCCACCTCAATTACGCCGTGGCAATGATGACTGAGCCACCCCAGGATCGCGCACTTGGGAATGTACCCGAGGTTACCGTCATCCGTAACCCTAAATACAGGGACGGCAGAATTGTTGGCGGATCAATTGACACTGCCTCGCTTGGCCAATTCGCAATGGTGCTACATCATGGCGTTGCCGACTTCGAAGGCCAACGAGCCTTTCACCAAGTGCCTACAGAGCAAAAATCACTTAGCCTAGGACTGGAGGACAGATTTGTCCTAAACCCAACGCAAATTCAGAACATGGGTAACCGCAAGGATCTTACTGCGCAAGCGCTAGAGTCGGTAGGCCTAGGAATCCCATCATATGATGCTGACCAGCTGGAGCAATTCAGAAGCGTCCATGGCAACATTCCTATCGCCTACAAACCACGCGGTGGAGCAAACGGTCGCGGTTTCAGAGAATTTGCCAGCCTTTCTGAAGTCGAGGTAGCCTTGAGGAATGGCGAGATCGATCGCACCGGCCTGATTCAACCCTTCCTGGATTTTAAACGTCCGATAACTGGTATCGAGCCGTACGATAATGAGGCAAACGAGCTAATACGAACACTTAACACAGGAAACAATCGACCGCGAGAAGTTCGTATGCACGTTATTGCTGAGCGTGATGCTGACGGAGTGCTCCAAGTGCAGGCCTATCCAACGCTTCGCTGCGGCCGAGAAGGTGATCCGCGCATCATAAGTTCAACATTTGTTGCGCTTGATAAAGATAGTATGGGCCCAGGTCATCCCTTGTACGACCAAGCCATAGCAGCCACGCATGCCATAGATACCTTCGCTACAGAGCAGTCTGGCCGTCAAGCACCTCAATTTTATGGAACATTAGACATTGCCCAACATAATGGCCAATACTATATTTGCGATGCTAACTGGCGTGGGCCTCGCGTGCCAGAGCAGTCACACGACGCCCGACACGCTATCATCAACGTTTTGGGCAAAGGCGCGCTTCGTAATTTAGCCCTGGCAGCGTAAAATACAGAGATGGACGGAGCAACCCTTGCAATTCTTTTTGGTATGACTGCTGCACTCTTTTGGGGTGTATCTGACTTCTTTGCCGCACGGGCGTCCAAGACGATTGGCCCGATGGTTTCGGCATTCTTCGTAAACCTAATTGGCGCATCAGCGTTCGTACTGGTCTACCTGCTCTTCTTGCATCCTGCATTTGAGGTAACTACGCGTGGCTTGGTCTATGTTCTGGTCGGAGATTTGGCGATCAGTTTCGGCGCCATAGCCTTCTTCAAGTGCCTCAAAGAAGGTCCGGTAAGCATCGTTAGCCCGATAAGTGGTTCCTACCCGCTAGTAACCACCACTGTTGCCTTAGCCGTATTTCATGCACATTTAAGCCCATCACAGGTACTAGGTATTATCTTGGTGGTACTGGGCGTCACTGTCGCTTCTGAAGTTATTGGCAAAGAACGTGTCAAAAAGATTGGACCTGGACCAGCTTGGGCGCTAGCCACCGCAATTGGTTGGGGTATTGGCTTTGCGCTCTTGTCACAGGCTATTGCAGAAATGGGCTGGGAAATCGCAACGCTTATCGAACTCGTCTTCTCCGCTATTACCATCGGTGCGTTATTACCCTTTATTAAGGGCGGCGAAGACATCTCGTTCAAAGCGCTCAAGCGTTCAGGAAAAAATAAATACCTCGTTGCTGCCGGCCTTATTCAGGTGAGTGGCGCCTTGGCACTTAACCTTGGATTAGCCAATGAATCAGCATCCGGCGCAATCGTGACCGCCCTGTCTGGGTGCTACCCAGTGTTAACTGTCTTCCTGGCTCTACGCCACTTTAAGGAAGAGTTTAAGTTGATTCCTTTGGCCGGAGGACTGGTCACTGTAGTAGGCGCAATAATGATTTCTGTAGGATAAACACATGGAAGAAACATACAAAGACCAACCAGTAATTTTCTTTGCAACCCAGAATGAGTGGGAAGATTGGCTAGATAAACACTTTGACGACACGCCAGGTGCTTGGCTCAAATTCGCCAAGAAAGCTAGCGGCATCACCTCGCTAAACTACAACGAAGCTCTTCAAGTCGCCCTATGCTTCGGCTGGATCGATGGCCAGACAAAAAGCATTGATGAGACCTACTACCTACAAAAATTCACCAAACGCCGCCCTAAAGGCACATGGTCCAAGCGCAATATCGTCTTCGTAGAACAACTTACCAAAGCAGGTAAAATGCGTCCTTCTGGCATTGCCGAAGTAGAGGCAGCTAAAGCGGATGGTCGCTGGGAACAAGCCTACGACTCACCTTCTAATATGACTATCCCAAAGGACTTCCGAGACGAATTGGACAAGAATCCTAAGGCCAAAGCGTTTTACGCAACTTTAAATAAAACGAACACCTATGCTATCCTATGGCGGATACAAACCGCTAAGAGGCCGGAAACTCGAGCATCACGCATCCAAAAGCTGATTGCTATGCTAAGTGACGGCCAAAAAATACACTAGGATATCACTCATGCCTCAGTTTAATGAAGAGCCGATTCATATCGGTGAGTTACCTATTATTAGAAACGCAGAACAGCTACGGACGGCAGCAGCTGGGCTAGCTGTTCATAGCGGTGCATACATAGTTGAGAAATTGCTGCCAGATGAAGAGCTGCCACTGGCCTCTGCGTCAGACCAAGTCGATTGCGTGAGACGGATGCTCGAGATAGTTTCTCCTGGCTGGCTACTTCACGAACGACCCCTAGAAACTGACACACTGTTGACCGAAGTTGGCCTACACGGTCAGCCCGACCTGCACTATAGCTTCTTCAACAATGACTTTGTGCGTTTATTGAACCTACATCGTGGCGCAGCCACGGTAATTACTGCTTTAGCTGGCGAAGAATATGACTACCGCAGTCCTGTCCAAAATAGACACCTAGCAAACTCACTTGCGAATAAAGAAGTGGATCCTTCGCTAGCAGTACCGGTTAGCTACATGCAAGGAGAAATGGAACAAGGCATGAGCCTTTTGATTCGAAATCAAGGTCATAGGCAAGATAGGCTACTTTCAAGCATTGAAGTATATGGCAGGGATATCTCAATGACGTCTTACAATATAGGCAGGACACTTACTAATACCGAATTAGAGCTACTCTTTGCTTAGGTTGCGATTTGTGCGGTTAAAGCGTAATAATAGAGCCAGAACCTAAGGAGGCAATATGAGCATTGATCCAAAATACCAGCCACTCTATAACCAGTTAAAGCAGCTTCGCTTCCAAGTGCATGACGCAATTGATGACCACAACCACCCTACTGCTCAATTCGTTAAGCGCGAACTGCAGCACCTCGAAGATGATATCGAAATGCACAAAAACCCTCGTGATCTAGAGAATCGTGTCAAAGCTATCGAGCATTCGTTCCTTGAAGCGCGCAGCAATCCTAGTAGCTTCATGAGTACTCCGGACGTAGACCACTTTCACCACACCTGGGAAGATATGCGGCAAAATATTAAGCGTTTCGACAACTATTCATAGAATGAGCCCATCTCAGATTACGAGCCTACGTCTGCAGAATCTTCAGGTAACGCAGCATTTATTCAAGACGCCAGCTGAATTGCTACATCATATGGGCGCAATGCAAGCTCAAGATTACCAAAACGCACTCTGGGCTATCGGAGTAAGGCTTCCTGGAATGTCTCGAGATGATGTAGAGCAAGCAATCCAAGAACGGCAGATCGTACGCACTTGGCCAATGCGCGGCACAATACACTTCGTGCCAGCAGAAGATGCAAAGTGGATGGTACAGCTGATGACACCCCGTATACTTTCTGGCCAAGCAGCGCGAAGACGCCAGCTCGATCTAACAGAAGATCTCGTAACAAGTTATGCGCCAATCATTATCGATGCACTTAGGGGCGGCAAGATTCTTACACGTAAAGAGTTGCTGCAAATACTCGAGGAGCATGGCATTTCAACATCGGGTCAGCGTGGCATACACATTTTATGGGAGTTATCCCAGCGCGGCTTGCTTTGCTTTGGCCCCTATAAAGGCAAACAGCCAACCTTCGTATTGCTGGATGAATGGGTTCCCAATAGCAGATCCCTAAGCCATGAAGCAGCAGTACGCGAAATGGCACTGAGGTACTTTACTAGTCATGGGCCAGCTACAATCAAAGACTTCTGCAACTGGACTCGTCTTACCGTAAAGGATACTAAGCAGGCACTTGAAAGCCTGCATGCTGAATTGACGAGCATTCAACTAGACGGCAACGAATACTGGGTTTCTCGAGCATATACCACGCCAAAATCTACAGCCTCCCCAGAAGTATATTTGCTACCAGGCTTTGAAGAGTACATGCTTGGCTACCGCGACCGTAGCGCCATGCTAGAGCTGGCACATGCTAATAAAGTTGTGCCTGGAGGCAATGGAGTCTTCTTTCCGATCATTGTAGTCAATGGACAAATTAAAGGCGTATGGAAGCGAAGCCTTACTGCAAAAAAAGCGACGGTTACATTGTCGCCTTTTTCCAAGTTAACTCCGGCTGAGCTAACCGCCGCACAAGAAGCCGCCAAGCGCTACGGCACGTTCATGCAACTACCAACTGAGGTAAAGATAGCCAATTAATGCTGGCTGTAAGCTTTCTGACAGTAATATATTGGGTAATTGACCAATACTAGAAACTGTAACTTTGAACATCAGGAGGATATCGATGAACATCACCAGTAGCGGTATCGACGCCAATGGCCAGCTTCTATCGAGGTACACTTGCGACGGCGATAACGTCAATCCACCCCTCACCTTTTCACAGATTCCCGAAGGCACAGAAAGCCTAGTTTTGATTATGGAAGATGTCGATGCGCCACACGGCATCTTTACACACTGGATCGTCTACGATATGTCACCAGCTACCTTACAGATTGTTGAGAAAAGTATGCCACCAACCGGCAAGGCTGGCATAAATGATTTTGGTAATGTAGGTTATGGCGGCGCTTGTCCACCGTCTGGTCAGCATCGCTATTACTTTAGACTATATGCGCTCGACGACACCCTTGACCTTCCCGCTGGGGCTTCAAAGCATGAAATACTGTCGGCAATGGAAGCCAAAACCGTGCTCGAACAAGCCGAAATAGTCGGCACATACGCCAAGCAGCACATCTTGTAGTGCCACTTTATTACCCCTAACTGATATCATAATTATAGAATGACCGAAACAACCCCACGACTCATCCTTGCGAGCCAGTCACCACGCCGCAAGGATTTATTAGACCAAATGAATTTAAGCCTGCCCTACGAAGTAATTCCTAGTGAATTCAAGGAAGTCCTCGACAGCACCCGCTCGCCCGAAGAAGTCTCGCAAGAGTTAGGCTACGGTAAAGCCCTTTGGGTTGCCGAGCGCAACCCTGGTGCTTGGGTGATAGGATCTGACACTATTGTTACCGTTGACGGAAAACAACTAGGCAAAGCTGACGATGAAGCCCATGCACGCGAAATGCTAAAAATGTTAGCTGGCGAAAGCAGCACGGTTACATCATCGATTATTTTAGTGCGGCTTACGCTCGCACCAGATAGTAGCCGCGTGATTAAGCACCGTATTAAGTCCGAGAACGCCTACATCCACTTCAAGCCATACGACGAAGAAGCACTTGAGCACTATATTGCTACTGGTGACTGGCAAGACAAAGCCGGCGCAGTAGGCATTCAGAGTGGCGGTGATGTACTCGTCGAAAGTGTCGAGGGCTATTACGACACTATCCTTGGTATGCCAACTCATACACTTACAGAATTGTTAGAGCAGATCGGCGTGAGCTCGTCTCCTGTAGAATTGACACCACCCGTCCCTTATAAGCGCTAATGCTGCGATAAATACAATTTCAAATGCGCAGTTTAAAGCGCATACTGTGGCGTATTATGAGCAAAAGCATGTTGGACACTGCCCAAGGCGCTATTCGGGAAGCCGCCGAACGCATGGGATATGACGAGAAAACAATCGAGGCATTACTTGAGGCTGAAGCTGAGCACATCTTTGAAATAGAAGTGAGTGGCAAAAAATATCCAGCCTATCGCGTTCAGCACAATAGCAAGTTAGGACCTTTCAAGGGAGGTATCCGCTTCCATCCGCACGTCAACATTCATGAGGTGCGGGCACTGGCCACACTCATGAGCCTCAAGACTGCCGCGGTGAATTTGCCGCTTGGCGGCGGCAAGGGCGGCATTGCCGTAGACCCGCGCGGCATGAGCAAAGCTGAGGTTGAAGAACTTGCCCGTCGCTATGCACGCCATCTTAGTCCACATATCGGATCTACCAAAGATATCCCAGCACCGGATGTTAACACCAACGCCGAGATTATTGACTGGATGGTTGATGAGTATGAGAAAACTGTGGGCAACAACGACAAAGGCAGTTTCACTGGCAAATCAATGACCAATGGCGGATCCGAAGGTCGCGAAGCCGCCACAGGGCGCGGAGGCGTTATTGCTCTCGTAGAACTCCTGAAAGCCCGTGGACTTATCGACAAAGAGTTAACCGTTGCTATGCAGGGTTTCGGGAACGTAGGCTACTTCTTTGCCAAGGTTCTAAAAGATTATCCAAACATAAAGCTTATTGCTGTTGCCAACAGTAAGCACACGTGGGTCAACACTGATGGCATTGACGTCCATGATTTCATCGACAGTGCCAATGGCACGCCTCGTCCGGAGGCACTCCGTGATCTTCAGGATAGCACCCCTGAACCGACTGATGTTATTACCTCAGTAAAGGCTGACATCCTAGTACTGGCCGCCCTCGAAGATGCTATCACCGAAGAAAATGTAGCCACAGTCCAGGCCGACATTATTGTTGAGCTGGCAAACGGTCCGATCAGCAAGAGTGCTGAAAGTTACCTACTAAAGGCCGGTAAAACCATCCTGCCTGATGTTATTGCAAATGCTGGTGGCGTAATTGTCTCCTGTTTGGAATGGCAGCAAAATAACGCCGGCGAGCACTGGGGTGAGGATGAAGTTAATCAAAAACTTGCCGACATCCTAATCCCAGCTACACAGGCTATGTTGGAACGCGCTGCCGAGAAGCAGTTAAGCCTCAAGCAAGCAGCATTTGAACTAGCACTAGAGCGCCTGCTGGCTTAAGGCAGCAGTACGTGCTGCTATTTCGCTTTGTTAACAGATAGTTGAACATTGTTAAAAGTGGTTGTGCTTACCCACCGCTTACGCTTATAATAAGGGCAGTAAATAAACAGAGCCAGCAAGTAGAATGAGGATATTGATGCTCGGGTGGGAACTACCCCCCCACAATAGCGGTGGACTTGGTGTTGCGTGCTACCAGCTCTGTAAAGCTCTCTCAAAAAAAGGCGCAGATATCGAGTTCGTGCTACCCTACACTGCCGAACATGATATAGACTTCATGCGTATTAATTCGGCTCACCCCCAAGACGTCCAAACCGTACTCAAATCCGGTATAGCCTACGACAGCTTCAAGTATGTTAAAGATACCGGTGACGTTGAATGGGTAGACATCATGGGGCAATCCACCATCTTCGAAGAAGCCGTTGGTCGCATCGCCAAATTAGCCGAGTTCGACATTATTCATGCACACGACTGGCTTACCTGCAGGGCTGCCATACGTGCCAAAATGTTAACCGGTAAGCCGCTCATTGTTCACTTCCATTCTATTGAAGCTGACCGCGCCGGTAAGCCTATGGGCGGTAACCCTTTGGTTCGCGAAATCGAAAGTCTTGCCCTAATGCTTGCTGACAAGGTAATTGCTGTAAGCCAATACACCAAAGATGCCATTGTGCGCGAATACGGTATTCCTGCTGACAAAATTGAAGTGGTGCATAATCATTCAGACCCAGAAAGCCTTATGGCTCAAGAAGGCGAAAATATCTATAAATACTTGGTAGAAATGCGAAAGCTTGGCTACCGGGTTATTACGAATGTTGGCCGGCTGACCATTCAAAAAGGTCTGCCTAATCTATTGAATGCCTTTAAGATCGTAACCGACCATGCCCCAAAGACCTTCTTGCTAATAGTTGGCGACGGCGAGCAACGCAACGAACTCATCCAACAGGCGGCTGACCTAGGCATTGGTGACAAGGTATTCTTTACTGGCTTCCAACGCGGCAAGCGATGGCGCGACGCATATGGCGTGGCGGATTTGTTTGTTATGCCTTCAATATCTGAGCCCTTTGGCCTGACTGCACTCGAGGCCATCGGCTATGGCACTCCTGTTCTTATTAGCAACCAATCTGGCGTATCCGAGATGATCAAAAACGCCCTTAAGGTAGACTTCTGGGACGTTAATGACATGGCTAACAAAATGGTAGCCTTGGTGCAGAACGACGAGCTGCGCGATGAGCTACACAAAAATTCATTCCAGGAATATATGAGTCACAGTTGGCATGACTCTGCAGATAAACTAATGGGCATCTACGACCAACACCGTCCTGGAGTTACCGCATGAGCAAGTCAATCGTTCTCTACCTACATGTACACCAACCCTTCCGCGTACGCCACTACTCAGTGTTCGATATCGCACAGCGTCACAACTACTTCGAAGCCGACTATCACGATCGCACCAATAACGAACGCATCGTCCATAAGGTAGCCGAGAAGTCTTACTTGCCAACCAATAAGCGCCTCCTGAAGCTACTGCAAGACCACCCAGAATTCCGCCTAAGTATGTCTATTACTGGCACCATCATCGAGCAACTAGAAGCTTGGGCGCCACACGTACTCCAATCATTCAAGGACCTGGTGGACACTGGTCGTGTTGAAATCGTTGGCGAGACATACCACCACAGTCTGGCATTCTTTTATTCTCGTCAGGAATTTGAAGCTCAAGTCGAGATGCACAAAAAGAAAGTACAAGATGTATTTGGACAAACGCCACAAGTGTTCCGCAACACCGAGCTCTCCTACAATAATGACCTCGCCTACTGGGCGGACAAAGCTGGTTACAAAGGCATTTTGGCAGAAGGCTGGGATAAGATTTTAGGCTGGCGCAGTCCTAACTTCGTGTACCAACCAGCATTTACCGAAAACATCCGCCTACTGATGAAGAATTACAAACTTAGCGATGACATCGCTTTTAGGTTTGGTGATCGTAATTGGTCAGGCTGGCCGCTTACTGCCGACAAGTTTAGCCATTGGCTTAACGAGACGCATGATGCTCAAATATTTAACCTCTTTATGGACTACGAAACCTTTGGCGAACACCAATGGGACGAGTCAGGAATCTTCGACTTCTTAGAGCATTTACCGAAAGAATGGCTGAGCAGCAACGGTAATAGCTTTATGACTGTCAGCGAAGCAATCGACACCCATAAACCTGTTGACCAAGTCGATACGCCCTACACTGTAACCTGGGCTGACACCGAGCGCGACCTAAGCGCATGGCTTGGCAATAGCATGCAAAGCTCATCTATTAATAAACTATACGCACTTGAGCAGTCTATCCTCGGCACTGGTGACTTAGAGCTCATTGACGACTGGCGTAAGCTACAGACCTCTGACCACTTTTACTACATGTGTACCAAATGGTTCAACGATGGCGATATACACGCCTACTTTAGCCCTTACGCAAACCCCTATGACGCATTTATCGCTTTCATGAATGCCTACCAAGATCTAAAATATAGATTACACACTAAAGGAATCGACATAGTATGAGCAGCATCGGTCGACCAGTGATGCTAGGTAATGGCAGTCTAACGGTGGGACTGGGCGAATACGGACTTGTACATGACTTTTACTACCCGTACGTCGGACTCGATAACCTCACCAATGCCCGTAGCGTGCGCCACAGAATTGGCGTATGGGTTGATGGTCGTTTTAGTTGGATGGATGATGAGACCTGGGACCTCGACCTAGATTTTGAAGCTGACGCTTTAGTAAGCAAGATACGTGCCACCAACCAAGACCTCGGGGTTGAGCTATCCTTCACTGACTTTGTAGATAGTGACTTCAACGCCTTTTGCCGGCGCATAGACGTCAAGAATATATCGGATAGCTACAAAGATATCCGGTTATTCACGCACCAAGTATTCCAAATATCTCGTGCTGGCCGTGCTGACACCGCAATGTTTGTACCCGACGAGAATTACATCCTCGACTACAAGGGCCGCTGTGCGCTGCTCATTTACGGCTGCCAAGAAGATGGCACGGTATATGACCAGTTTGCAATCGGCAATTACGGTATTGAAGGTAAAGATGGCACCTATCGGGATGCCGAGGATGGTGAGTTGTCCGGCAATGCAGTTGAACATGGCGGCGTAGACTCAGTGATGCGCTTCCCGGTAGGCCTGAGCAGTGGCGAGAAAACACATATCGACTATTGGATCGTAGCCGCTGACTCACAGTTCTCGGCCGAAAAGATTCACCATCAGTTTATTAGTGAAGGTATCGAACGACGCCTAGAGACCACACGTCAGTATTGGCAGACCTGGCTAGCCACAGCGTCTGGAACCGTTAATACGCTCGACAAGAAGTACCGAGACATGGTCAAAAAATCCCTAATGGTCATCAAAGTCCACTGCGATAAGCGCGGCGGTGTTGTTGCCAGTTGTGACTCATCCATATATAACTCTGGCCGTGATTACTACAGCTACGTCTGGCCACGGGATGCTGCATATGCCATATGGCCACTTATTCGCTTGGGTTACCGCGATGAACCGCGCAAACTCTTCGAGTTCTGTCGTGATATCTTAACAACTGACGGCTACCTAATGCACAAGTACCAGCCAGACCGAGCTATTGGTAGTACTTGGCACCCGCTACTACATGGCAACCACAAAGAACTAGCTATTCAAGAAGATGAAACAGCTAGCATCGTATACATGCTGGGCGAATATTATGACTACAGTGGCGACAAGGACTTCGTGTTCAGCCTATACAGCACACTGGTACAGCCTGCCGCTAACTTCATGGCCGAATTCATCGATGACCAGACCAAACTGCCACATGCTAGTTACGATCTCTGGGAAGAACGATTTATGACCTCCTCCTACACTGCCGCACTGGTATACCAAGCGCTTCTAGTGGCAGCTGACTTTGCTGATGAATTCAACTATCCAGACGATGCCGTACGATGGCGTAATGTTGCAGCCGAAATGGCCGAAAGTGCCAAGATATTCTTTGACCCTGAACGCAAGATCATTCGTAAGGGCTTTTTGCTTCAGCAAGATGGCTCGCTGGACTTCGACAACCGACTCGATGTCTCTAGCCTATATGGTGCCATGATGTACTTCCCGCTTAGTATGGGCAGCGAAGAGATCCAGTCGACAGTAAAAGTTATCGAGGATGTTTTGCTCGATAAAACACCAGCCGGTGGTACGCCTCGCTATGAAAAAGACTATTACTTTACGGTTGACCCCAACTCACAGGGCAACCCATGGCACGTAACTACGCTTTGGATGGCACAATACTACATTCGCAACCAGCAACTAGATAAAGCTCGTCATTACATTGATTGGTCGCTATCACATGTTTTGCCAAGCGGCATGATGTCCGAACAGGTTAACCCGCAAACTGGTTTTGTGGTATCTGTCACGCCATTAGTATGGAGTCACGCTGAGTTAGTAAATACCGTGCTCGACCTGACCAAGGTTAAGCCACACCTAATGGCTCCTTAGGCCGCAGCTTCACCAATAGCAACTTGTTGATCAAATAGCAATTTAACGGGCACGAATCTAGCTATATGTGGTGGAGGAGCCTGCTGGGCATGTTCGTTCATAGGCCAAACTTCCTTGCTTACTGTCACCTCGCCGAATGTCTTAACAGGTCTAATCCTTGCAGGTCTAGAAATTTCTGGATTGCGTGTAGCCTCAGGTACATCCTCACGAATCATATGCACTGGCTCACAGTTTTCGGGAGTATCTACGAGCGAAACTAGACGATCATCTGTCAGCACAGCGCTCTCAGCAGTATACAGAGCAGCAGGCAGACCCTCGGCGTCCAAACCTACCACCGTGTAGTTGCCAGTAACAGTACGCAAGGTATCTATTACTGGTCCTTTTTTGGAATGTGGCATGTAGTATGCGTAGGCAGGAGGCATCCCTAGGGCAATTGCACGTTGTACCTTATCACCTTGCCACCCACCATGCGTACGCGTATGGACATTCTTGCCGTACGTTACGATTAGATTAGGTGTTGCCGGGTAAGCCGCCAATTCTTGCATATAGTCCAGGCCGTCCGGAAATAGCATGTTATTACTATGCTCACCTTTGCGAAAGCGCTCACGAATAATTTCGGCAAGCGCAGGGTCTAGGTGGTCATCCATGAGCTGCAAGACGTCAAGTGAACCACCCCTTAGACGTTCAGCTTTACGCCCTGCAGTAACTACCGCGTCATTAATAAGGTGATCCACTCTCTCTTCACGGCAGATTGCGTAAAGCCCCTCTAGCGCAGCATTGGTGTCAATCAAGTTATCGTCTAGATCGTTAAAGTGTAGCCTAGGCACACCGTAATGCGGCAAGATCATAACGCCGTCGATGGGAGCTTGCACATGTTCGACTGGAACTATTCCGGACTCAGGTCGTATCATTATGCAATGATTATAGCATTTTGCACAGCATCGCACCGGTGATTTTTACACTTGAGAAAAACGGGCAAATACGCTAGAATAACACCTTGTAAGTATCAATTTGGTGTGCCGACATAGCTCAGTGGTAGAGCACTTCCATGGTAAGGAAGGGGTCTCGGGTTCAAGTCCCGATGTCGGCTCCATTTTTATTTTTACAAAAAACAGAAGGGCGGGATAAACTATGACAGGCGAATCAGTTGGACCAGTAGAACCTGTAGAACCAGTACACAAAGTAACAAGCACTGACCCAACTACAGGGACAGAAGTTACACTAACTACTAGTGCTGACTTACACCCTGGTATGACCGTAGGGGAAGCAATTCTCGAAGTTGGCGGCCTTATTCGACCAGACGAGACACCACCGCCTGCGAAGCAATAGTTTACAAGGTACGCCATATCTGTTAGAATCAGTTAGAATTGTTTGAATAAAAGGTAATATTTAAAGATATGGCTAAGAAGAACGATAAGCGTAAGATTGTTGGTTTGGTCAGTGAAGAATCTGGCGAGCGTATTTATTACACTAGCAAGAACTCAATGAACACACCTGAGAAGCTTCAGCTTCGCAAGTACAGCAAGAAACTACGCAAACACGTATTGTTTACCGAAACCAAGAAAAACCTTGGACGGAACGAAGTAAAGGGTCGCAAATAAGCGGCTCTTTTTCTTTGTAGCTATATCTTTAACTTACTCAAACGCCCGAAGCAGCCGGCCCTAGGCTGCTTTTACTATGCCATCTAGCACTTTAGCGACCTGCCATGGGTCATGATGACCAGGACTGCGCAGGTGAGAAATAGGGTCATTGTCGTCTACTTCTACAATATGCGAGTCAACTAACGCTTCGCCAATAGCCACTGCATCCCCAATATCAAAGTCTTCGGGCTTAAATCGTAGTGGAACTTTACCCTCCGGCAATCCCTCCATAGACGTATTATGAATGAAATGCGTTGCGGATCGGCCAGCCGAATCCTGGATCGCTCTCAAGTGCGTAGGGAGATCTAGCCCTGGCTTCTCTTGGAACAAGTTGCTAACTATAACCCATAGGCCGCCCTGCTCCTGCTGCCGTGCAAGGGCGCCTGATATTCCTTCTGGCAGCAAAGCGGGCTGTTGGGATGTCCACGGGCTCCCCGGCGCCAATAGATTGATGTCTGACAGTGCAATTGCTCCCATTGCCTCATGAGTTGCGCAAGGGCGCCGCATTAACTCACGAGCCATCAAAGCCTCCTGGACTTCATCCGTGCCCTCAATAAAGCGATTCTCAGACAATGGCGATGGCTCAAGCCACACCTCAACCTGAGAAGGATCAGCCGGAGTGTAGTCGTCGATGAATCCCTCGCCCTTGATGATCATGTTGCGTCCCCTGTCGTACATCATCACGTTGTGAGGCTCACTAGACACAGGAATCACGTTCGCACGAGCGTCAAGCCATCTGCCAGCCGTTCTGATGCCAGCAGTCACATCACCTTGGTTGTCACGGCTAAGTGCGGTAAGAACGAGGTTGCCGAAGGTATGTCCCTTAAGACTCTTGCCTCGCCTGGAAAGATCTTCAGCCAGCTGCATTGTGCGTTCAAGTGTAGTACCGACTGCTTGTGGATCTTTGCCGGCGTCTACTAGCGATTGATAAAATTGCGCGCAGTGCCCATACAGGGAGTCATCTTCACCAAAACGTGTCCCAAAAAGTTCGCCTGCTTCCCTGTTGCCAGCAACAGCGGATAATACCTTGCGCGTATCACCAACGGCCGGCCCGCCAAACATCTCACGCAGTTCCCCTGTCTTGCTGCCGCTATCACCCGTAGGCACTACTACAGAAATATCAGCATGAGGCATTGCTTCAACTAAGCCGCCGGCCATAACTGATCCACCACCGCCACCACCGAATACTGTTATACGTAATTGTTCTGAATGTTCTGGAAATATCATTACATAGTCCTAGTTCTTAGCACTAGTTATAGCACTAGCAATACAGTTCGTATAGGGGTAGTGGCAACAAATCATTGACAATTTTTAAAGAGTTATACTAACATTGTTATTATGAACAATGACAATAGCCAAATAGTGAATCTTCTAATAGGATTAGGAGTCTCACGCACAGAGGCTATCACGTACGAAGCCCTCTTGCATATTGAATCCGTTTCCATTCGCAAAATATCTGCCTACACTGGCATTAACAGAGGCACAACATACGATGCCCTCAAGAAATTAATTAGCCTTGGGCTAGTTAGCGTTCGCCAGGGTGGCAGCCGTGAAGGCTACACAGCCGAATCCCCAGAACGTATCTACGAGATCATCCGCGAGAAGCGTCGCGACCTATTAGACGCAACTACCCTAGCCAAAAAAGTCGTTCCACAGCTAATGGCAGACAAAAAACGCCCCGCTGGCCAACCACTAGTTCGCTACTACCAGGACGATGAAGGCGTAGTAACCATCCTCAAGGACGTATTACAGACCTGCCGTGGGCTAGAGCAGCCCGAATATTACGCGTATTCTTCAAGCCCCATCCGCTCTTACCTGTATCGTAAGTTCCCACAGTTCACCATGAAGCGCATCGCCGAGGGTGTACACGTTAAGGTTATCGCAGTGGGCGAAGGTGGCGAGATTGCTGAAAATTCCGAGCGTAAATGGCTAGCAGATGACGCCGATGTAGCAACCTCTAGCTACACAATTATCTATGGCAATAAAGTAGCCATTATTTCTATTGCCCAAGATGACACCCCTTATGGCGTCGTGATCGAGGATGAGGGCACTGCAAACATGCAGCGTTTGCTATTCGGTCAGCTCTGGTCTTACCTCAAGTAGCCTCTAGCACTGTATGACGACGTAATCGTGGTCTTTGGGATCTTGGTCATGCCTAATGCAACCGCCACTATCGTTTGCGGCACGAACGAAATACACAGCGACCAGAGAGACAATGACTGTCGCTAATAGAATGATCAGTCGGGCTTTCTTAGTCCTGGGTAGGTTGCTGAGCTGTTTCATGGTTATTTATTATACTTTACCTAGAGATAGGGTAAGATGACGGGTTTTTGATCTTTGTTGCTATCCCGTCACTAAACCAAACAAAAAACACCACGCCAGGTGGTGCTTTTTGTTTGGTGCAGCATACCTGAACTATTCGGAGCAGAAATAGAGGCGATTAACGGTATTGCCCAAGAGCTGGACATCTCCTCCGAGTACCTGTAGTAGTCCGGAAGATGATGTTTCTGTTTAATGAAGTAAATAGGGGCTGACATCGCTGGCAACCCATTACTTTGAAACCGAAAAACAGACTGAGTATAGGGTTTGTTGGTTTTTGGGTTTAGGAGTCGGCTGGCTGATTCTTCTGCAAGTATCTTTCGAGTAACATTCTATTCAAAATCATAATGTTAATATCATTCTCTGCCAGTTCTACGTCGTTCTCCCATAACGCTATAAATCCACCAATATCCTCAAGTCCAGCTAGGTCGCCATCATGTACAAACCTCGACCTTACAGGGTGATAAAGCTTTCTTATCAACCTCACCCATACATCAGCATATCCTTCATCTACGAGCTTGCGTATAAGTACCTCTATCTCATCAACATGGCTAGTCGTATGTGTAAATCCAAGCTCACCGCAGGTAGGACATTGTAGTTTGGCAGCAGGCGTATGGATATTCTTTGGATTGTCAGCCAGTTGGTCAATAGATGCAAGGTGCAGGGACATATATAAGGTGTAACGATACTGGGGATTAGGTAAGTGGGCAATTTGTCTTGCATAGCAATATGTTTGTAGAGCTTGCCAAAACTTTTTCTGCTTACTCTGCGGCAATCGCATAATGAGTTGACTATATGCCGCAACCCTAAGTGGCAAGTCCCAGTCTAACTGCCCGCCATACCGTACGTCAGGATTATAGAATCGTTCAGCAAGATTAGCAGAAACAAACTCATCAACACTGGTAGCCTTGCCTTCTAGCCTCTGCTCATGTGGCGAGGAAGTGTAAGAAAGGCAGATGAGATTCTTTAAGCGCTCGATACTTTTATAATAGGTTGTTTCGCTTGGATTCGAACTAAGCTCAAGCGCTAGAGCTAGAGTTCCATTATGCTCATCGGTCTGTATAAACTGCTTACTACACGCAAAAATCTTTCCCGATTGGATAATAGAGTCGGGTAACGGGGTGAGATTGTAAATTGCATCTTTGGAGTTATATATAAGGCCTGGGAAGTATGCGGTATAAATCATTCTTGCTTGCGCCTGATAGTATTATTTCTTACCGTATAAGTTGTAGTCCCACAAGTCTAATGGATTCGAGAACATGATAATAATTTGCGTGTCAAAAGCTAAGTCATCAGCCTTAATCTCTGACTCAATAGCTGTTTTTAGCTCCAAGTAGGAGTTGTGTGCAACGGGTTGAGTTTTGACATGCTGCTGCGTCCATATAAAGATTGTACCGCGCTCAAACGGCGTTTCTTCGTAGAAGCTTGCAAGCTGGGGTAGAGCATCATCTCTTACTTTCTTGACGACTTTGGCATAAAACTTCTCAGCTTCTATGTCATCTGTGCCTTTGAATGTCTTAGTCTCAACTAGCATTACTTTATCACCATTCCAGACTTTGAAGTCAGGCTGCCTTTTATTACTTCGAGGCAGGTACTCTGCATCGGTAAAGTTCCCGAAAAAACTCTTAGCCCAATCGGTGAGGCGAATAGCTGTATCGTATTCGGCAAACATAGTTATCAAACGATTGTCGGCCTCGTCCTTAGTCATTTGACCGACGACATCAAATATCTTCTCACCGTTTCTAACCTTAGTGAATGTTTCGACAACGCCGTCAAGCCACCTATCATCTTTTGCCCATAGCTGTAATTGCTTGTAAAGTGGCGATTCTTGCAGACCAAACTTCTCATAGCGATTGAGCATCAACTGGATTTTTTCTTTGAGGTGGTCTTTCATGGTCATACCTCTAATGATTTTATCCCATATATTGCTATTATCCTAGTACAAGACCATAATAATAAGCATTATGAAAGAGGACGAGTTTAAGCAGCTTCTTAAGGGCGTCGAGCAAACTACGCTCGATTGGGACCATGAGTATTCGATGGCATTTGAGAGGATTTTTACCGATAACGAGCAGAAACTTACAGACGAACAAAAAAAACTGCTTCGCTGGGACGTATTACTATTCAGGCTTCGCACCATCAATCAACTCGATGAGAACGGTAAGCCAAGATTCATGCCAATGATTGAATATACCAATGGCAACGTATTCCCTGGCTTAAACGAGTTCACAGAGGACGCTGTTAAATACATAGGAAGCCGAGCCTCCGAAGTCGAACATGCAATCATCAAAGCACGTTATCTTGATTTTGTTTGGGAGCATGGCGGCAAAGAGAATAAATACGAAGTCGGCAAACAGTTAGTGATGGCTTATCTTGATGCATTTGATATGTATCCTCTAGATAAGGATATTGAGCGCGTTGATTGTCTACAAAGAGCGGTCTTTATAGCCACTCGACTAGAAAAGAAGAAAGCTAGCGAACTTACGGCAGCCTCAATCAAAAAGCTGCAAGAATACCTAGCTTTGCTTAAAAGCAACGAAACCTATAGGTGGATATACGACAGCTTAAAGATTGTCCTTAAACACTCTAACCAGTTTGCCACAAAACAACTTAAGGACTATGTGCAGTACATTGAAGACGGAATAGTTTACTACAGTACTAAAGACTTTAACTCCATGATTCTGCCATCTTACTATGAATTGAAGTTTGATTTTTTGAAGTCCATTGACCCAAAGGCATACAGTCAAACAGACCTCGCGGAGGATAAGGCGCAAATATCAATTCGACAAGCAGAAGACCGTACGGAAAGCACCTTTGTGCAGCAACACTTTTACAGCGAAGCCGCCGATTTATACAAGAAAGCTGGACTGACGAAGAAGTCTGATGAGATGGTTCAAAAGATTAAGGACATCGGGCAAGACCCTGATTACGACAAGCAGTTTAAATCGGTATCTCATACTGTTCGCATACCCCAAGAAGAGATTGACCGCATGAAAACAATACTCGGCACTGGTCAAAGAGTGCCAATGGCTATAGGTTTGTCGCCCGTTTTTATTCCATCATGGGAACACGCGCAAAAGCTATCGGCAGACCTAGATGGCAAGTTCGTAGCGCATAAGATATTTACAACTACCTACTTAGGAGACAACGGCTACCCTATCGGAAGTTCTGCAAATGACCCTGACGCTTTCGTAAAGCAACAGTACCAGACCGAGGCTTCGCTAAAGCACACGATGCTAAGCAGTTTATTGCAAGAAAAGCTTACCAACAAGGAAGTTCATTTTAAAGATTTCGATAAACATTTTGAGAAGATTAAAGAAATTGACGCGCCGACATACGAAACTGTGAAGCATGGCCTCAAACGATTCTTTGCCAAAGATTACCTATCTGCCAATATGATTCTAACGACGCAGTTTGAAGACTTGTTGCGCAAGCTTATGCCCCTATTCGGGCTGAACTCAACCATGATGCACCCGACAGAACGCGATGCGTATTCCGAGAAAACGCTGAATAGAATAATAGAAGATTGTAGGCCAATAGTTGGCGAGAATATGTATAGGCTATTTGAGTATGTCCTAGTTGACCGGAAGGCTTTGTATTTAAGGCACAAGGACGCGCATGGCTTTATCAAGCTAGAGGATAATAACTATTACTATTGCGTATTGATACTCCAACTTTATTGCCATTTACTTGCCGGCCTCCGAAGAGAGTGAAGCTAGAATAACGCCAAACCAATAGTTTGTAATTTTCATTTTTGCCCTGGCAAATATCCAGTATTCTGTACATGTTAGTCATTACTTGATTTTGCGTTTCAGAATCTCTAATAATGAAGCAATCTTTCCTGGATACCTCCTTTAGGATTGCTCAAGTCCAAACAAAAAAGCCCACTACTTGAGTGGACTTCTTAGTTTGGTGCAGGGTGAGGGATTCGAACCCCCGAACTCGGAGAGGGCTGATTTACAGTCAGCTGTGTTTGACCGCTTCACTAACCCTGCGTAGTGTGTTTTGGAGCCGCCTGTCGG
>Ga0075366_10000006_pt1 | contig 106522 bp, 101 predicted proteins | sample EndMethybrTD3031_FD_72351 | JGI IMG/M metagenome (GOLD analysis project Ga0075366, IMG submission 72351) | Populus endosphere microbial communities from Tennessee, USA - Endosphere MetaG P. TD hybrid TD303-1 | ecosystem: Host-associated > Plants > Roots > Endosphere | place: USA: Tennessee...
TTCGACAATGCGCGCAATATCCGCCATGCAAACTCCGTAGCCGACAAATGCGACAACGGAGTTTCGCGCCGGCCCCTTCCGGCGCCAGCCCAAACGTTGCTAACAATGTCGGGATTTGCTTCCTTTAGGCGAAACTAGCGGATTTGGCAAGTCCAATCTGGCTCGCGAAGCATCGCAACGGTCTGAGCATCTAGACCCCTGCCGCAGACCTGCTAAGCCGCCCGCAATGCGCACTCTGGATGATATTCGCGAGGAATACCTCTTCCTCGACGGTGATGAACGATACCGCCTCCTGATCGAACTGGGCCGCGAGCTGGATGACATGCCGGCCGCACTCAAGACCGACGCCACCTTGGTGCGCGGCTGTTCGGCAAGCGTCTGGGTCTATCCGACAATCAACGACGACGGCACGCTGCATTTCCTGGCGGACAGCAATGCCGCCATAACCAAAGGCATTGTCGCACTTGTGATTGCCGCGGTGCAGGATCTGCCCGCCGCCGACGTCGCCGCCCGGGAGATCACTGCCGACCTCGCCCCGTTCGAACTCACCCGGCAGCTCAGCTCCAATCGCACCCAGGGCGTGCCCAACATGATCGCGCTGATCCGGGAAACCGCGGCGCGGCTCGCGGTCAGCTGAACCCGGCTTGGCCCGCATCATTTATCTCTGCTGCGGATTTGCCGCGCTGGGTCTTGGCATCATCGGCGCATTCCTGCCGATCTTGCCGACAGTGCCGTTCCTGTTGCTGGCCGCATTCTGCTTTGCCCGCAGCCACCCGGCCTGGGAACAACGCCTGCTCGACCATCCGCACTACGGCCCTTCGCTGCGCGACTGGCGTGAACGGCGGGCGATCGGCAGGCGGGCCAAGATCGCGGCTATAGCCGCCATGACTGTCGGTGTGGGCTTCACCTGGTTGACAGTCGGCTGGCCATGGGTGCTGATTTCGATCGCCGTCCTGACGACTTGCGGGACCTGGATCTGGACGAGGGCGGAATAGCGTCCCATTTGACTGGCACACCTTGCCATCGCACCTTCGGCTAACTAGGTCGCAGGGCATCATGACAAGCAAAGCCCGCACCCTTTACGAAAAGATCTGGGAAGCCCACGTCGTCTCGCGCCGCGATGACGGCACTTGCCTGATCTATATCGACCGCCATCTGGTCCACGAAGTGACCAGCCCGCAGGCTTTCGAGGCACTGCGCGTTTCCGGCCGAAAAGTGCGCCGCCCCGATCTGACGCTCGCAGTTCCCGATCACAACCTGCCGACGACTGCGCGGCGCGACGGCGCGGGCAAGCGCATACCAATTGCCGATGCCGAAAGTGCGGCCCAGCTTTCCGCTCTGGAAGCCAATGCGCCTGCCTTCGGCATCCGGTATATTGCCGATGCCGATGCCGAGCAGGGCATTGTCCATGTCGTCGGACCCGAACAGGGCTTTTCGCTGCCAGGCGCGACAATCGTATGCGGAGACAGCCACACCAGCTGCCACGGCGGCCTCGGCGCGCTGGCCTTCGGCATTGGCACCAGCGAAGTCGAACACGTTCTGGCCACTCAGACCTTGCTGCTCAAGCAGTCCAGGACGATGGAAGTGCGAGTAGAAGGCGACCTGGGACCCGGCATTACGCCCAAGGACCTGGTACTGCATATCATCGGCGTGATCGGCACGGCGGGCGGCACGGGCCACGTGATCGAGTTTCGCGGGCCGGTTTTCGAGAACATGTCAATCGAGGGGCGCCTGACTGTCTGCAACATGGCAATCGAAGGCGGCGCGCGTTCGGGGCTGATCGCGCCGGACGAAACCACTTTCGCCTATCTCAAGGGTCGGCCTTATGCCCCGAAGGGCGAAGACTGGGACAAGGCGGTTGCCTGGTGGAAGAGCCTGGCGACGGATCCGGGTGCCTCATTCGACAAGTCGATTGTCATCCAGGCGAGCGACGTCCAGCCGACAGTCACCTGGGGCACCAGCCCGGAAGACACTGTCGCCATCGGCGGTGTCGTTCCATCGCCCGAGAGCTTTGCCGATCCCTCCAAACAGGAGGCCGTGCGCGTCAGCCTGGAATATATGGGCCTCACCCCGGGCACGCGGATGCAAGATGTCGAAGTCCAGAATGTGTTCATCGGCTCGTGCACCAACAGCCGGATCGAAGACCTGCGCGCTGCCGCGGCAGTGCTCAAGGGGCGCAAGAAGGCCGCCAACGTGAAGTGGGCGATTGTCGTGCCCGGCTCCGGACTGGTCAAGGCGCAGGCCGAAGCCGAAGGACTGGACAAAGTGTTTACCGATGCCGGACTGGAATGGCGCGAGCCGGGCTGCTCGGCCTGCCTTGGCATGAACCCGGACAAAGTGCCCCCCGGCGAGCGCTGCGCATCGACCAGCAACCGCAATTTCACTGGCCGCCAAGGTCCGGGCGCCCGCACCCATTTGGTCAGCCCGGCGATGGCGGCTGCCGCTGCGGTGACGGGCAAGCTGACGGACGTGCGCGAACTCGTGGGCTGATGCGCAAATCGTCGTTCGACGCAGTTTGCGATGCGCGTACGACGGTTATCGTGCTGGGAAGCTTGCCGGGCGAAATCTCGCTCGCAAGGCAGCAATACTATGCCAATCCCACCAACCAGTTCTGGCACCTGATAGGCGGCGTGCTGGACACTGATCTGGTCTCGCTTGGCTATGCAGACCGACTGACCGCACTGCTGGAGCGCGGCGTCGGTCTGTGGGACGTGGTGCAAAGCGCGACACGGAACACCAGCGCCGATGCGGCGATACAACAGCACGTGGCTCACGATCTGCTCGCGCTGGTTCGCCGTCTGCCGCGCTTGCGGGGGCTCGGTTTCAACGGCGGCAAGGCTGCGGCTATCGGACTGCGCCAACTCGGCAGCCCGGCCCCTTGTTCTGCCATCAGCCTGCCCTCAAGCAGCGCCGCCCATTGCCGCATCACCTATGCGGACAAATTGCAGAGCTGGCTCGAACTGCGCCGACTGCTCGACTGACTGCACGCTGCCTGCGCCGCAAAATCGGCAATTTGTTGGCCTGCGCCCTTGAAACCCGGTGCGGCGATGGACATAGGGAAGGCATGACTGAAAACAAGGAAAAGCCGGCCTGGGCCGCAAAGGCCGCGATTGCCGGAGTTGCCGTCGGTTCCGCCGCTCTCGCCGCCGCCCTGCTCTATGCAGGACGCCGCAAATTGCCCCTTCGCAAGAATTCGCCCGCACTCAAGGGTCCGGAGACCGATTGATGGAGGCGATCAGCAAGGTTTCAGGCCGCGCCATCCCGTTCGGCCGCAAGAACGTCGATACCGACGTCGTCATACCGGCGCATTGGCTGAAGACCATTACCCGCGAAGGGCTGGGCAAAGGTGCGTTCGAAGCCGTCCGCAAGGAACCGGGCAATGTGTTTGATGATCCCGAATATGCCGGCGCCCCGATCCTGATCGCGGGCGACAATTTCGGCTGTGGCTCCAGCCGTGAACATGCCGCCTGGGCCTTGCTCGACATGGGCGTATCGTGCGTGATTGCCCCCAGTTTCTCGGACATCTTTTCCGGCAATGCTTTCAAGAACGGTATTCTTACCGTGGAGCTGCCGCAGCCGGCCATTGACCGGCTGATGGAAGTGGCGAAGACAGACCCCATCGATGTCGATCTGGAAAGCCAGACTGTCACCACCCAGTTTCAGGATCGCTTCAGCTTCGAAATTGATCCGTTTCGCAAGCACTGCCTGATTGGCGGTCTGGACGAAGTGGGCCTGACCATGGCACAGGATAGCGACATTTCCGCCCACGAAGCGCGCGCCCGCGAAACCCTGCCATTTCTCGCAGTCGCCGCGCCGCTGGCGGCGTGATAGGATCGGGCCTGAACGATACAGGATTGAAACCGCGCTTCGCGCATCCTAACGCCAGTTGAAATTCCCGAGGACCCTACGATGACCACTTTTGATGATCGCGAACGCGCCGAAGAAGCCCACTTTGCCCTTGGCGAGGAAATGCTGTTCCGCGTCACTGCCCGCCGCAACCGTCTGCTGGGCCAATGGGCGGCCGAGCGCATGGGCCTCTCGGCAGCCGAGACCGATGCTTATGCCAAAAGCGTGGTTCAGGCCGATTTCGAAGAAGCTGGCGACGAAGACGTAATCCGCAAATTGCTCGGCGATCTGACATCCGCCGGCGTGGAGGCCGACGAGGCCGAAGTTCGCACCGCTCTCGCCGCCAAGGCGATCGAAGCCAAGCGCATGCTGATGGGCGAAAACTGATGGCAATGGCGGCTTCCGAGATCGAGGCAATGATCAAGGCTGCCCTGCCCGATGCGCAAGTAACGATGACCGATCTGGCGGGCGACGGCGACCACTATGCCGCGCACGTCGTTTCCGCGGCATTCGCTGGCAAGCCGCGCGTGGCGCAGCACAAGCTGGTCTATGAAGCTCTGGGCGGCCGCATGGGCGGTCAGCTGCATGCCTTGCAACTGACCACTGCGCTCCCCACCTGACTTCCAACACACCCATTCAAGCAGGATACCCGCATCCCATGTCCGACGCCCAAGCCCGCATTGCCGACCTGGTCAGCAAAAATGACGTAGTCCTGTTCATGAAAGGCACGCCGCTGTTCCCGCAGTGCGGTTTTTCAAGTCGGGCGATTGCCATTCTCGATCATCTCGGCGTGTCGTATGAAACTGTCGATGTCCTCCAGGACATGGAAATCCGTTCGGGCATCAAGAGCTATTCGGACTGGCCCACCATTCCCCAGCTCTATGTGAAGGGCGAATTCGTTGGCGGCAGCGACATCATGATGGAAATGTACGAAGCCGGTGAACTGCATCAGCTGATGCAGCAGGCGCAAGTCGCCAAGGCCAGCTGAGACCATTCATTTTGCTCTGATTTTCCGGGATGTTCTCGGGGAGGCGGGGCTGATGAGACTGTTTCAGCCCCGCCTCTATTCGAGACTGCTTTGGGGGTATCCGCTACTATGCAGGGGCCGTGCCAGTTTTAAAAACTGGCTTGTTTTCGCCATTTTTGCCGAGTGGCGGCGAAGCGGCGCAACAGCATCTGTCAAGATTTCCGACAAAAATCCCGGATTCGCAATTTAACTTGCCACCAGTGCCTGCCCGCGCGAGTGATGCGCCATGACTTATCCTTTTCCCGACGTCGAAGGCCACATTCCGGCTTCCACGGTCGTTATCTTTCGTAATTCTCCCCAGGGAGGGCCGCCCCAACTGCTGATGGTGCAGCGGGCCAAGGAAATGCGCTTCGCGGGAGGCGCGGCTGTATTTCCCGGCGGGAGGATTGATCCGGAAGATGGCGAGCTTGCTGCGCGCCTTGACCCCACTGCCGATATCGAAGTGCTTTCAGCCCGCATTGCCGGGATCCGCGAGACATTGGAAGAAACGGGCCTTGCCATTGGCATCACCCGCAAGGTTTCCGGAGATGAAGCCCGAGAAGCGCGAGCGCTCCTTCTCGAAAAAGGCGCTCTCGCCCCGGTGCTGGAGCAATTCGGCTGGGAACTGGCGCCCGATCATCTCGTTTCCTTCGCGCGCTGGTGCCCGCCCGCCCACGGCACTTTCGACACCCGCTTCTTCCTTGCCGACCTCGGCACTGGCGCAGTCGATATTACCGTCGATGCCACCGAGAACACACGACTATTCTGGTGCAGCGCCGCGCGCGCGCTCGAATTGGCCGATGCGGGCGAGATCAGCGTGATCTTCCCTACCCGCCGCAATCTCGATCGCCTCGCGCTGTTCGGCTCATTCCGCGAGGCAGAGGCGCACTGCGCCGCCACGCCGGTCGTGACGGTCTCCCCCCACAAGGTTGAACGCGACGGTACGCTGTGGCTGGTGATCCCCGATTACAAGGAGCGCGGCTATCCGATCGAAGGGCAACCCGCGGCTACGGCCAAGCGGAAATAGCCCGTAGGGTCGAGTGCGTGAGAGCAAACTGGCGCGCCCGGCAGGACTCGAACCTGCTGCCTCAAGATTAGAAGTCTCGCGCTCTATCCAGATGAGCTACGGGCGCGCTGTGCATTCGCCATAGTCGCGTCTTGCGCGGCGCGCAAACCACGTTAGGCATTGATCATGGACCAGAACCTGACCCCGCTCGATGGCAATGCCGGTGCGCGCCGGCATTTCCGCTATTTCGATTATGTCCTGGCGGCCTTCGTTGCCATCCTGCTGCTTTCGAACCTGATTGGCGCGGCCAAGCTGTCTACAATCGGCGGGTTCACATTCGGCGCGGGCATCCTGTTTTTTCCCGTGTCCTACGTCATCGGCGACGTGCTGACTGAGGTCTATGGCTATGCCAATGCCCGCCGCTGCATCTGGGCGGGTTTTGCCGCGCTGGTATTCATGGCCTTCATGAGCTGGGTGGTTGTCGCCATGCCGCCGGCTGCCGGGTGGGATGGCCAGGCAGCGTACGAAAGCGTGTTCGGGCAGGTCCCCCGCATCGTTTTGGCCTCGATGGTTGCTTTCTGGGCTGGCGAGTTCGTCAACTCCTTCGTCCTCGCCAAAATGAAGATCCTGACCAAGGGCAAACACCTGTGGACGCGCACCATTGGCTCGACCGTGTTCGGCCAGGCCGTCGACAGCGCCATTTTCTATCCGGTGGCTTTCCTGGGCGTTTGGGAAACCAATGCGGTGCTGACCGTGATGGTCACGAACTGGGCGATGAAAGTGGCTTGGGAGGCGATTCTCACGCCTGTGACTTACGCAGTGGTCGGCTGGATCAAGGCGCGCGAGGGGGTTGATGTCTATGACACCGGCACCGAATTCTCCCCCTTCGCCAAGGCAGACGCGGTCTAGCAACAGGTGCTTGATCGCATTCTGCTGAGCCAGTTTCGCAATCACCGCGAAACCGCGCTTGAGCATACCGCGCGCTTCAACTTGCTGGTGGGGGAAAACGGCGCGGGCAAGACCAATGTGCTCGAAGCCATATCGCTATTCGCCCCCGGCCGGGGCCTTCGTCACCAACCACTGGCCGAGATGGCCCGGCAGGGTGGAAGTGGCGATTTTGCCGTCAGCGCCGATCTGACCACGAACGAGGGCCATGTGCGACTGGGCACAGGCGCGGCGGCAGACCGACCGGGGCGCAGGATTGTCCAAGTAAATGGCGCGCGCGGCTCCGCGCTGGGGCTGGCCGAATGGCTGTCCATCGGCTGGCTTACGCCTGCAATGGACCGTCTTTTCGCCGAAGGGGCCGGAGCCCGGCGAAGGTTTCTTGATCGGCTCGTGCTGGCGCTCGCCCCGAGCTACGCCCGCAATGCATCCCGGCTTGAAGCGGCCCTGCGTGAGCGCAACCGGCTGCTTTCCGATCCTCGCGAGCCGGAAGCCGCCTGGCTGGACGGTATCGAGGCGCAAATAGCCGAGGCGGGCGCCATGGTGGCGCAGGCCCGCCAAGTCATGACCCGGCGGCTAGATCGCACGTTGGAAGCCCTGCCCGCTGGCCCATTTGCCCGCCCCTCGCTCGCCTACGTGCCGGGCGGACCGATCATGCAGGCTGAACTGGCCGCAGCGCTGCGGGATGGCCGCGGACGCGACAGGGCTGCCCAGCGCACATTGACAGGCCCGCACCGTGACGAACTGGCGGTTACCATGGCCGAGAAAGCCCAGACCGCCGCCGCCTGCTCGACGGGTGAACAAAAAGCGATGCTGATCGCCATTGTTCTCGCCCATGCCGGGCTTCTCGGATCCGAGCGCCCGCGCCTGCTGCTGCTGGACGAAGTGGCCGCACACCTCGATCCGCTGCGCCGCGATGCCTTGTTCGAGCGGCTGCGCAGCAGCGGCGCGCAGGTCTGGCTGACGGGCACTGAGCTTGCCCCTTTCGAGAGCATCGCAGGGGAAGCGGCTGTATGGCGGGTCAGCGACGGCAGTGTAATTCGGGAGGGGTAGCACCGTGGAGAATCGCTCCACTTCACTCCGCCGCCTTGGCCACTTCACCCGCAGTCGCCGCCACGATTTGTTCAATTCCCCGCGCTGTCGGATGGATATGATCGGCCTGCACGAGATCCGGCTTGTCGATCACAGCCTGAAGGAAGAACGGCACCAGCGCAGCGCCGTGCTTTTTCGCCAGCTCGGGATAAATCGGATCGAACTTGGCGCGATATTCCGCCCCCAGGTTGGGCGGAGAGAGCATCCCCATCAGCACGACCTTGATGCCGCGCGCGCGCATATGGGTCAGAATGGCATCGAGATTGGCGCGCGTCTGCTCGGGCGGCAGGCCGCGCAACATGTCGTTACCGCCAAGGCTGATGATCACCATGTCTGGCGGCTGCGGCTGGCTGGACAAGGTAAAATCCAGCCGCTCCAGCCCGCCAGCCGAAGTATCGCCCGAAACGCCGGCATTGCTCATGCGGGCATTGATCCCGCGCGCGCGCAATGCTGCTTCCAGCCTGGCAGGATAGCTTTCTTCGCGCTTCACGCCGTAGCCGGCAAACAGACTGTCTCCCAACGCCAGCACTCGCAGTTCCTTGCCCATCACCGGTACTTCCGGTGGCAGCTGTTCCCGCGCAGCGCTGGTGGGTTCGACCTGTGGAGACTGGTCCTGACCGCAAGATACGAGAAAAAGCGCGGAAAAGGCCGCAGGCGCATACAATTTCATACAACCGACTCCTTGCGGCGCCGACCTAGCTATCCCATCTACTCCCGGTGACAAGTCCCTCCCCCGCGATCATCGCGCACGATCTCCGGCTCACCCTTGGCAGCGGCCCTTCGGCAGTCGAAATCCTCAAGGGGATTGGCCTGACAGTTCCCACCGGGCAGGCTCTGGCGCTGCTTGGCCCTTCCGGATCGGGCAAAAGTTCACTGATGGCTGTGCTTTCGGGGCTGGAGCGCGCCACATCCGGCTCGCTGAGCGTGGCCGGCGAGAATTTCGCGGCAATGGACGAAGACGCCCTTGCCCGCGCGCGGCGCGGCCGCATTGGCGTGGTCCTGCAGGCTTTCCACTTGCTGCCGACGATGACGGCAATCGAAAACGTTGCGACACCGATGGAACTGGCCGGCATGCCGCAAGCGCAGGATCGTGCGCGGGCCGAGCTGGAAGCTGTCGGCCTTGGCCACCGGCTTGATCATTATCCCGCCCAGCTTTCTGGCGGCGAGCAGCAGCGCGTCGCCATTGCCCGCGCGCTCGCGCCGCGTCCTGTGCTGGTCTTCGCTGACGAACCCACCGGCAATCTCGACGCGGCGACGGGGCAAGCCGTCATCGATCTGCTCTTCGCCCGCCGGGCAGAAGCGGGCGCAAGCCTGATCATCGTCACCCATGATGCAGAGCTCGCCGCCCGATGCGAGCGGGTCATTACGCTGGCGGACGGGCAGATCGCCAGCGACAGCACGGCCCAGTGACGGCTGCCATTCCCTGGGCCACTTCCTGGCGGATAGCCCGGCGCGACTTGGCAGCAAGATTTCGCGGGTTGAGACTGCTGCTCATTTGCCTGTTCCTCGGCACTGGTGCGCTCGCGGCCATCGGCACGCTGACTGCCTCGATCGAGCGTGAACTTTCCGGGCGCGGCGCGGCGATACTGGGCGGCGATATAGAAGCCGAAGTGTGGCAGCGCGGACCCACACAGGCCGAATCCGCCGCCCTCTCTGCGCTGGGAACTCTCTCTACCGGCCAGCGCATGCAGGCGATGGCGACATTGGGCGATACGAGCGCGCCTGTCGCATTGAAGGCCGTTGACGATCGCTGGCCGATGGTTGGCAGGCTGCGGCTAAAGGACGGCCGCTTGGTGGGCGCGCCGCCTGCTGGAACCTCTTGGCTTGCCGAAGGCGCGGCCGAGCGGCTGGGAGCCCGGGTGGGTGATACCTTGCGCATCGGCAATGCCTCGCTCCGTCTGGCCGGCATTGTCGCAGAAGAACCGGATGCTCTCAGCGAAGGTTTTGCCTTGGGTGCGGTGGCTATCGTGCGCAGCGATTTTCCCGCCCGCGCCGGCCTGACTGCGCCCGGCGCGATGTATCGCACCAAGATGCGAGTCCTTCTCAAACCGGGTCTGGTGCCGGAGGCGACGGTCGAGAGCCTCAAGGCTCGCTTTGCGGATTCCGGCTTCCGCTACCGCACGCGCGACAAGGCCGCGCCGGGTGCGGAACGGTTCATCGAGAACATGGGTCAGTTCCTCGTGCTGGTCGGCCTTGCCGCGCTGGCCATCGCCGGCATTGGCATTGGCGGCGGGGTAACCTCCTATCTGGAAGCGCGGCGTGGCAGCATCGCGACGCTGAAAGTGCTGGGCGCGGCTAGCAGCGATATTGCCCGTATTTATCTGATTCAGATCGGCATAGCTGCGCTGCTGGGTGCGGGTCTGGGGATTGCCGCAGGCGTGCTGATAACGCCATTGCTGGCGCGCGCGCTCGGCACATTGCTGCCCGTGGCACCGGGCTTCGTCATCGAGCCTTGGCCGCTGCTGCGCGCGGGGCTGTTCGGGTTGCTCGTCGCAATGATGTTTTCCGCAGCGCCGTTGCTGCGCGCCCGGCTTTATCCGGCGATGGCATTAATGCGGGCGCGGGTTTCGCCCTTGGCTCCGGTCTGGCGCGCGGCGGCCCTGCCTACCGCCCTCGGCCTTGCCGGAATTGCGGCGCTTGCCCTGGCATCAGCCGCAGACTGGCGCGTTACGGCCGGATTCCTCGCGGGTACAGCAGGCCTCTTGGCATTTCTCGCCCTCCTGGGATGGTCAATCGTCCGCCTCGCGGCACGCCTGCCCCGCCCCGCCAATCCGCTGCTGCGCACTGCACTGTCCTATCTTCATCGACCTGGCGCGCAGACTGGTGCATTGGTCACGGCACTGGGGTTCGGACTTTCTGCATTCGTCCTGCTGGCAGCCATCGAAACCAGTCTTTCGGCCAATATCGCCCGGCGCATTCCCGCCCGCGCGCCGGACTATTTCGTGCTGGATGTGCCGCGCGCCCGTGCCGCCGAATTCGTTTCTACGATCGCGCAGACCGTGCCCGGCGCGAAAGTCCGCACTGTTCCCGCCATGCGCGGCGCGATCCTGGCCTATGGTCCCGCGGGCGCGCTGACGTGGGTCGCCGATCTCAAGACATTACCGGACAATGCCTGGGCCCTGCGCGGCGAACGCGGGCTGACTTATGCCGATGACGTGCCCGAAGGCAATGTGGTCACGGCCGGGAAATGGTGGCCAAATGGCTATGCAGGCGAGCCGCTGGTGTCCGTCGACGAAAGGCTGGCAGAAGCCATTGGGCTCAATCTGGGCGACCGCATTGTCGTTTCCCTGCTGGGCGTGGAGCGGTCCGCGCGTGTTGCTTCATTCCGCCGCATCGAATGGGATTCGATGGGGTTCAACTATGTGCTGGTCTATTCGCCCAATGCCATATCGGATGCGCCGCACAATCTGGCCGCGACAATCGATCTGCCGGCAGGCGCCCAGCGAACCGGCCTGCTCGGCAAGCTGGTCCGCGCTTTTCCTGCAAGCTCGGTGATCGAAACCGGCGGCATCCTGCGGGAAGCGCGCGCTCTGCTGACTCAGACGAGCCTCGCCATCCTGACTGCCGCATCTGTCACCGTGCTGGCTGGGATCGCCGTATTGCTCGGCGCAATCGCTGCGGCGCGCGCGGCGAGAACCTATGACACAGTGATCCTGCGCGTGTTAGGAGCAAGCCGTCGGCAGCTGTTGCTGATGCAGCTGGCCGAATACGCGCTATTGGCGGTCATTCTTGCAGTTGTCGCACTGGCGCTCGGCAGCGGCATCGCATGGCTGGTGATCGTCAAACTGTTTGAATTTGACTGGCTGCCCGATTGGCCGACTGTGCTCTGCGTGCTTGCTGGCGGGCTTGTGATGGTCATCGCATTCGCACTCGCCGCGTCGCTGCCGCTGTTGCGGGCAAAACCGGCGCAGACACTGAGGGATCTCTAGGGCCGGCCTCAGCTGAAGACTTCGGCGGCGTTGTCCAGCAATTCAGGCGCGTTGGACTTATAGACCAGCGTGCCGGCAATCATGTCGTGCAGGCCTTCCTTCCGCCGCGTCCAGCCGATCATGAAATAGCCGAACATCAGGATCAGAGCCGAAATCAGCTGGGCGAAATAGCGCGCGGTGGCGCGTCCGAAGCTGATGCGCCGGCCATTCTTGTCCGTCACGACAAGGCTCATGGCTTTCTTGCCGACAGTCGCCTGCCATTGCGAGCTGGTGAGCACGGCGTGGTAGAGCCAGTTTACGAGGAAATTCAGCCCGATCACTGTCGCCAGGCTGCCGACCGCAAAATCTTGCGAGATGTTGGTAAAAGTCGCCGTAAAGCCAAACACCATGCCGATCGCCGAACTGGCGATGTTCAGAATGATCGCATCGATAAAATAGGCCACGAAACGCAGCCAGAAACCGCCGTAGGGTTGCATATCGATCCTTGTCCGGCGCGTTCAGTCAACGAATTGTCGGTGCGTGGCCCGCCGAGACGGCGGACCACGCGAAACCGTCAGGCAAAGACATCGCCCGTCACGCCGCCTTTCGGATCAGCACCGAAGCGATTGGGGCCCTTGGTGCCCTCGAGGCACATGAAGACGAGGACGATCAGCCCGCCGAGAAAGGGGATCAATGACAGCAATACGAACCAGCCAGATTTATCCTGATCGTGGAACCGTCGAACCTGAACCGCAATGCTCGGCACAATAATGCCCAGGAGAAACAACGCGGTGAGTGGCCCGTATGCGCCGGCCACCATGCCTGAAAGGCCCAGTATTCCTTCGATAATGCCCAGCACGATTGCCACGATCAGCACGCCAAGCAAGAACATCCAGTATTCCTTGCGCCGCGAACGCCCCGAAAAATCGGTGTAACGCTTGAGCGGCAGTGTCATCCATTCGAGCATGATTGGTCCCCTTCTCCATCAGTCTGCGCATGGGCAGACACGCAAAGCCACCACAAACGCGGCGACAAGGCAAACAAAAAGGCGAATAAGAAAAGGGGGGACGCAGCCCCCCTCTCCCCAATCATGTCCACATCAAGGTCAGAACCGGTAACGAATGGACCCGCCGAACGTTCGCGGCTGGTTAGTATAGCCTGAGACAGAAAACTTCTGGGCCGGCGAATCGAACACCGTGCTGATGTAGCGATTGTCTGTCAGGTTACGTCCCCATACGGTCAGTTCCAGCCCGCTCTTCATCGCATACGTGAGCGATGCCTCCAGCTCGTTGACCTCGCGTGTGAACTGCTTTGCGGCATCAAGCCCCGGCTTGGTGTCGACGACCACTCGCGAGATCGAATCAGTGGTGAAGTATCCAGGAAGGCCTTCGACGACCTGAACCTTGGATTCATGGTGGAAACTGGCACGGAAAATCAGGTTGTTACCGTCGGCGAATGCGTGATCGTATTCACCGCCGATAGTGAATGAAACCTTCGGAATATCCGCCACCGGAATCCCGGTCGCATCGCCGAAGGGCGAATTTCTGAAATCATCGTACTTCGGGTCGAGGTAAGTCAGGCCGCCGCTGAATGTCAGGCCTGGCAGTGGCTTGAACATGCCATCAATTTCAAAACCCCGCACCGATTGTTTGCCCGCATTGCGAAGAATGAAGCCAAATCCGTTGAAAATATTGGACTGGAAACCCTTGATGGCCTGATGGAACACCGCGATGTTGAAAGAGGCGTTTCGCCAGCTGCCCTTCAAACCCGCCTCATACACAGTCGAGTTTTCCGGGCTGGCGAAACGGCTTCCATAGTCTTGATTGACAACTGCGATGCCGGCAGCCTGAATGGCCGCTGCATCGCTGAGCGAGGGCCGGCTGTCACGCGAAAGCGCGATCGAACTCGCCTTGTAACCCGTCGCGACACTGACATAGGCATTGAGATTGTCATTCAGCTCGTAGGCCAGCCGGGCAGTGTAGGTGAACTTGTCATCGGCTGTACGCCCCGGTTCCACCGCATTGGGAATATTCAGAATCGGGATCAGGAACTGCAAGTCCCGCAGCGCAAGTAGCGGAAGCGTTGCATTGGCCGATCCGGCTTGAATCTGCGCAAGTGTGGGTGCGCCAACTGGGGGGTTCGCGCCATATGCGGCGATCTGCGCGGCGGAGGCAAAACCACCGGGCGCGCCAATGATGCCGCCGATTGTCTGCGCAACACCGGCATTGGTTGCCGCGTTGCGTAGCGCCGGGATATCGAGTGATCCGAAAACGTCTGTCGTAGTCAGATTGACGCTGAATTTCTTCTTGTCGTTCGTATAGTTCACGCCGCCGGTCAGTGTCAGGCGGTCCGTCACCTTGAAATCGACCTGGCCGAAGATCGAGAAGTTCTCGTCCTTTAGGCGGTCATCCTCGATCAGCGATTGCCCTTGGGCGAAGAACTGATTGGTATAGCGCGAAGGATTGCCGGTCAGCGTGCCAAACAAAGTTTCCAATGCGGGTATACTCTGCGCGCCGTTCGACAGTGCCTGCACCAGAGTGTTGGCATAAGTGCGGGCATCCTTGCCCCATGACACGTTAGTCCCTTGCTCAACTTTCTCGTTAAAATAGAATCCGCCGATCAGGACATTCACACGGTCGACGAAATTGGCCGTCAGCCGGATTTCCTGCGTGAAGGTCTTGAGGTCGGTAAAGCCGATATTCGCGCCGCGCAGAAGGTCGGCACTGGTGAAATCGGTGTCGAAGTTCGATGCCGTCTTGCCGCGGCGATAGGCCGTGATGGACGTCAGCGTCATCGGACCCATTTCATAATCGATCTGGCCGGAAACGCCGTAGTTCTCGATTTTGTTGGTCGAATCGAAATTGGTGTAGACGACATTGTCGAACAGCTGGCTCGGCGCGTTCACCCGGCCATTGATCGGCGGGGCCAGCAACACGCCGGTGCGCGCGCCCTGGACCACGTTGAAAACGCCGCAGCAAAGCTCATCGATCTTGCCATAGTCGCCGATCAGGCGGACCTTGAGGCCATTGTCCGGCTGATAGAGCAATTGACCGCGCACGAACCAGCGATTGCGATTGCTCGTCTTGTTGCCGGTCGCCAGGTTCTCGGTGTAGCCATCACGGTGATTGTAGCCTGCGGAAAGGCTGGCAGCGACAGTCTCCGAGAGCGGACCCGTGACGACGCCCTTCAGGACGACGGCATTGTAATTGCCGTAGCTCGCCTCGACATTCCCGCCGAACGTGAACTTGGGCGATGCCGTGACAATCGAGATCACGCCGGCTGAAGCATTCTTGCCGAACAGCGTCGACTGCGGCCCGCGCAGCACTTCGATCCGCTGCACATCAGGAAAATCGCCGATCTGGGCAGCCGAGCGCGAGCGATAGACGCCATCGACGAAGACGCCGACCGACGGCTCGATACCCGCGTTGTTCGCGCCATTGCCAAAGCCACGGATCAGGAAATTGGTGTTGGCCGAGTTCTGCCGTTCCGTCACCCGCAGTGAGGGAACAACTGTCGTCAGATCCTTGATGTCGCGAATCTGGGCGCGTTCTATTGTCTCGGAAGTGGTGACAGTTACGGCAACAGGTACATCCTGCAGCGTCTGCTCACGCTTCGTAGCAGTGACGATAATTTCGTTGCCGGTATACTCTTCATCGGCCGGCGCATCGGCAGCGGGCTGTGCTTCGTCTGTCCCTTGGGCTCTTGCCAGTGCGGGCATTGTGAGCGCGAGTGCGGCTGCTCCCGCCCAATAGGCAGCGCGCGAGGCCGAGCGAAATTTCGGATGTGCTTTGGCGTTCATGGTCTGCCTTCCTTCTTGTGCAAGAGACAGCATGGACTCATGGCCCGCGACACCGCCATCTCTCCCAATTTCGAGGTATCTTATCAACCTTACATCAGTGACAATAAGAATCGGTTAGCCCGCGTGCAAACCCAAAATGCCTAAATATCACCGGCAATGATTAGCTGTTGCCATGGGGACACAGTGATTTGCTTGCCCACGCGGACAACTTCGGCTAGGCGCGCGCCTTGCTGCGCTGCAACAAGCAGCTGTCCCCCTGTCTAATCCGGAAAGACCCCATGTCCGCTCCCGCTCCTTTGCGCAATGTGGCGATTATTGCCCACGTTGACCACGGCAAGACCACTCTCGTCGACCAGCTATTCCGCCAGTCCGGCACCTTTCGTGACAATCAGCGCGTTGAAGAGCGCGCGATGGATTCCAACGACCTGGAAAAGGAACGCGGGATCACCATCCTGGCCAAGTGCACGTCCGTGGAATGGGCAGGAAACGATGGCGTCACCACGCATATCAATATCGTTGACACGCCTGGCCACGCTGACTTCGGCGGCGAAGTGGAACGCATCCTCTCAATGGTCGATGGCGTTATCCTGCTGGTCGACAGCTCTGAAGGCGCCATGCCGCAGACCAAATTCGTTACCGGCAAGGCGCTGGCGCTGGGCCTCAAGCCGATTGTAGTGGTCAACAAGGTCGACCGGCCTGACGAGCGCATCCAGGAAGTGCTCGACGAAGTGTTCGATCTGTTCGTCAGCCTCGAAGCGACCGACGAACAGCTTGATTTCCCCGTGCTCTATGCCTCGGGCCGCAATGGCTATGCCAATGAAGACCCGAGCCTGCGCGCAGGTACCCTCACCCCGCTGTTTGAAAAAATCGTCGAGCATGTGCCGCCGCCGGCCGCCGATTTCGACGGACCGTTCAAGTTCCTCGTCACGCTGCTCGATCGCGACAATTTCCTCGGCCGCATTCTCACCGGGAAGGTCCAGTCCGGCACCGTCAAGGTGAACTCGCCGATCCATGCGCTCGACAGCGATGGCAAAGTCATTGAAACTGGCCGTGCCTCCAAGTTGATGGCCTTCCGCGGCCTGGAACGCGTTCCTGTTGAAGAAGCCCGCGCCGGTGACATCATCTCGATCGCCGGCCTCACCCAGGCGACCGTTGCCAATACCATCGCCGACCCCAGCGTTACCGAGCCGCTCCATGCCCAGCCGATCGATCCGCCCACGCTGTCGATGCGCTTTGCCGTGAACGACAGCCCCATGGCTGGCCGTGAAGGCTCCAAAGTCACGAGCCGCATGATCCGCGACCGGCTGGAGCGCGAGGCCGAAAGCAACGTCGCGATCCGCGTCACCGAGAGCGCCGACAAGGACAGTTTCGAAGTGGCCGGGCGCGGCGAACTCCAGCTTGGTGTGCTGATCGAGACCATGCGCCGCGAAGGCTTCGAGCTCGGCATCAGCCGCCCGCGCGTTCTGTTTGGCGAAGACGAGGACGGCAAGCGCACCGAGCCCTACGAAACCGTGGTGATCGATGTGGACGACGAACACGCCGGCACAGTTGTCGAGAAGATGGCGATCCGCAAAGGCGAGATGACTGACATGCGCCCCTCGGGCGGCGGCAAGACCCGCATCACTTTCTCCGCCCCGAGCCGCGGCCTGATCGGCTATCACGGTGAATTCCTGTCCGACACGCGCGGCACGGGCATCATGAACCGTCTGTTCGAAAAATATGGCCCCTACAAAGGCAAGATCGAAGGCCGCAAGAATGGCGTGCTGATCTCGAACGGTACGGGCGAAGCCGTGGCCTATGCGCTCGGCCCGCTCGAGGAACGCGGCGTGCTGTTCGTGGGCGTCGGCGAGGCTCTGTACGAAGGCATGATTATTGGCGAAAACGCCAAGCCTGATGACCTCGAAGTCAATCCGATGAAGTCCAAGCAGCTGACCAACTTCCGCTCGACCGGCAAGGACGACGCCATTCGTCTGACGCCGCCGCGCATCATGACGCTCGAACAGGCTATTGCCTATATCGACGACGACGAGATGGTCGAAGTCACGCCCAAGTCTATCCGCATCCGCAAGACCCTGCTCGATCCGCATGAACGCAAGAAAGCCGGGCGGAAGAAGGAAGCCGCCTAAGCGGACGCGGCCACCTGCAAGTCAGGCCGGAAGCATTCCGGTCTGACGCAGCGCCTCACCCAGCGCGACTGCCGCAGACGATGCGAGGTTCATTGACCGGACTTGCGCAAGCATGGGAATGCGCACTCGCGCGATACAGGCCTGGGCGACATAATCCGGAACGCCGCCACTTTCCTTGCCAAATAGGAGCACATCTTCAGGCCCAAAGGTGAAGTCGTAGCACGACTGCTCCGCCTTTGTCGTGAACAGCACCAGCCGCGGGTTTTCGGCGCTCTGCCTGAAAGCGTCGAAGCCTGCATGTCGCCTCACTTCCACATGATCGATATAATCCATCGCCGCGCGGCGCACGCGCCGGTTATTCCAGATAAAACCCATCGGCTCGATCAGGTCCACACCAACACCCAGGCATGCCCCAAGGCGCAGCACTGCGCCGACATTTCCCGCGATTTCCGGTTCAAACAAGGCAATGCGCATCGGCGCCGAATGCCTGCGACTGTCTGTTCTTGCAAGCCGGCATTGTCGCCGAAAATTCAGAAACCGGCGATTTAAGCTGAACAATTGCTGCAAGCTGGTTTCCGAGGCCGTTCAGCTAACGAAACGTAAATATGAATGCGAAGCGGCGAATCGGACAGGCAATTGGGCCTGCGAAAATGTCCGCGGCAGGAGTCAAATGATGACCACTCGCATTCGCAAGGCTGCTCTCGCCTCTGCTCTCGCCGCCATGACGGTCGGCTCTGTTACCCCGGCAATGGCCCAGGGCTATCCCTATGGCGGCGGATATCACCGCAGCCGTGGCGGTGACACCACGGGCGCTGCAATCATCGGCGGCATTGTTGGCATTGCCATCGGTGCCATGATCGCATCGAGCGGCAACAAGCACCACGACCGCTACCGCGATCGCGGCTGGCAGTGGCGCGATGGCTACTACTGGGACCGCGAAGGCCGGCGCTATGACAACAACGGCCGCCCGTGCGATGACGATGGCTATGCCCAGCGCAACTACCGCGGATCCTATGGCCAAGGGGACGGTTATTATCGCGGTGGCAGTGATCGCTACTACGACCGCCGCGGCTATCCCGACGGCTACGGCTACTAACGCAATCAGGCGCCCCCAGACGCCAGACTGGCGGCCCTGCTAAACCCCTTCTTGCATTGCAGGGTTGCCGGACGCATGGCTCCCGCCTTCGGGCAGGGCCATGCGTCCTTCGTTTTGCGATGGCCCACAGCCTCTCGCCAAGCGCGCCGCAGGGCGCTAAGGCCCGGCCCGCATGCAGACTTCCGATCTTCGCATTGCCCTGTTCAGCGGCAACTACAATTACGTCCGTGACGGGGCCAATCAGGCGCTGAACCGGCTGGCAGGCTATCTGCTGCGGCAGGGCGCCGCCGTCAGGATCTATTCGCCGACGGTCGAGGAGCCAGCTTTCCCTCCCACCGGCGATCTCGTTCCCTTGCCGTCAATCGCTTTTCCGGGCCGCGGCGAATACCGTTTTCCCTTGGGCCTTCCATCCCGGGTGCGGCGCGATCTGGAGGTATTCAAACCCAATATCGTTCAGGTCTCGTCGCCCGACGTCTCGGGTCACCGCGCGGTCACCTGGGCGCGGGCGCGCGGCTTGCCGGTGCTTGCCTCGGTCCATACCCGCTTCGAAACCTATCTGCGTTATTACAACATGGCCTGGGCCGAGCCGCTGATCGAGGCGATCTTGCGCCGCTTCTATCGCCGCTGCGATGCGCTGGTCGCGCCCTCTGAAAGCATGGCCCAGGTGCTGCGCGAGCGTCGGATGAATTATGACGTCGGCATCTGGTCGCGCGGGGTTGACCGCGATCTATTCCACGCCGGACGGCGCGACTTGGCCTGGCGCCGCGCGCACGACATAGCCGATGATGAAATCGTGGTCGGCTTTCTCAGCCGGCTGGTGATGGAAAAAGGCCTCGACGTTTTTTCCGATGCGCTCGACGAGCTTCGGCGGCACGGCGTCAAATTCAGGGTATTGATCGTCGGAGAAGGGCCGGCGCGCGAGTGGTTGGAAAACCGCCTGCCTGATGCGGTTTTCGCCGGATTTCTTGTCGGCAGCGAGCTTGCCACTGCCGTGGCGGGAATGGACGTGTTGCTGTTTCCATCGGTTACCGAGACATTTGGCAACGTCACGCTCGAAGCCATGGCCTGCGGCGTGCCGGTGGTGGCGGCAGCGGCGACTGGCAGCGAAAGCCTGGTCGACGATCAGGTCACTGGCCGCCTGATCCGCCCCGGTGCCGTGCACCAATTTGCCGAAGCCGTTCGGCGCTATGTGTCCGATGCAGATTTGCGGGCAAAGCACGGCGCGGCCGGAGAGCAGCGTAGCCTCGAATTCGGCTGGGACCGGATCAACCAGACTGTGGCCGACACGCAAATCAGGCTGATCCGCCAGAAGATCGCCCGGCGCTGATACAATTCCCCACCGCACCGCCCTGTCGCGCAAATTCGCTCCTGCCCGATCAGGCGATGCAATTGTGACTGGACTGGGCTAGCCTGCTGGCATGTCGGACCTGTTTGCCAGCCATCAACCGGAAACGCGCGGCCACGATGCAGGCGAAGATGCGCCGCTGGCCGACCGGCTGCGGCCCACCGATTTGGGCGAAGTCATCGGACAGGAACACCTGACCGGGCCTGAGGGCGCGATTGGCCGGATGGTTGCGGCCGGCAAGCTTACCTCGATGATCCTGTGGGGCCCGCCGGGGACCGGCAAGACCAGCATTGCCCGGCTGCTGGCTCAGGCCGTCGGCATGCGCTTCGCCGCCATCAGCGCAGTGTTTTCCGGCGTTGCCGATCTCAAGAAGGCATTCGCCGAGGCTGAAACCATGGCCCGCGCCGGGCAGCGCACGTTGCTGTTTGTGGACGAAATCCACCGCTTCAATCGCGCCCAACAGGATGGCTTCCTGCCCTTCGTAGAGAAAGGCACGGTCGTGCTGGTCGGCGCGACCACCGAAAACCCCAGTTTTGCCCTCAACGCCGCCCTGCTCAGCCGGGCGCAAGTGCTCATTCTGCACCGGCTGGACGCGCCCGCGCTGTCAGTACTTCTGGCCCGTGCCGAAGCGCTGCAAGGCACCCCCCTGCCGCTCACCCCTGAAGCGCGCGAGGCACTGGTCGCCTCTGCGGACGGTGACGGCCGCTTCCTCCTCAATCAGTCCGAGACAATCTATGCCGCAAAGCTGACGGATCCGCTTGATCCGACAGAGCTCGGCCGCTTTCTCCAGCGCCGCCTTGCTGTCTATGATCGCGACCGCGACGGGCACTACAATCTGATCTCCGCCTTGCACAAATCGCTGCGCGGTTCTGACCCGCAGGCAGCGCTTTACTACCTCGCGCGCATGCTGACGGCTGGGGAAGAGCCACTGTTCGTTCTGCGCCGCCTCGTGCGCTTCGCCAGCGAGGATATCGGCCTCGCCGATCCTCAGGCGCTGGCGCAATGCCTCGCCGCAAAGGATGCTTATCAGTTCCTCGGCAGCCCCGAAGGCGAGCTGGCCATCGTCCAGGCCTGCATTTACCTCGCCACGGCGCCCAAATCGAATGCGGCCTATGCTGCCCAGAAAGAGGCATGGCACAGTGCCAAGGAAACCGGCTCGCTCAGCCCTCCCCCGCACATCCTCAATGCGCCGACCAAGCTGATGAAGGAGATTGGATACGGCAAGGGCTACACTTACGACCATGAGAGCGAAGACGGCTTTTCGGGCGCGGATTACTGGCCCGAAGGCATGGACGCGCAGACCTATTACCGGCCCGTGCCGCGGGGTTTCGAACGGCAGGTGATCGAACGAATGGAATGGTGGGAGCGCAAACGGCGCGATTTGCGAAAGGATGAAGTATGAGAGGGATTATTGCGGTATGCATGATGGGCGGCCTTGCCTTGATGACGCCTCTAACCGCCCGCGCAACGCCCCCGCCGCCGCCTGACATGCCCAGCCCCGCTCGCTGCCCGGCTACGCCGCCGATCGAGGCGGATACCAATGAGCGCAAGGGGCCCCTGCCCATTCCGCCGCGGCTTGCCGCAGTCGCTCGCTCCAGCCGCACCAACCTTGCTGTCTGGACTCTCGGCAATGCCAACTTCTGCCAATCCATTGTCAATGTCAGCCAGGCCGAAAACTTCGCGCTCAGCCCCGATGCCCGATTCCTGTCTTTCGACTGGTATGGTTACGAGGAGGGCGGCCACATCGTCATCGACCGCAGCGGGCGCGGACAAGCGGTCGATACTGGCGCCAAACCCGTGTTCTCGCCGTCGGGCCGGATGATGGCGGCCGTGGAATATTCCGAGAGCGGCTTTGGCTCGCTCAACGGCTTCGCCATCTGGCAGGTCAATCCCGTGGGCCTGCGCCGGATCGTGATGATCGACACCATTCCCTCGCTGGTGGACTGGCGGATCGACAGCTGGGCCGGCGAGACCTGCGTCAACCTGTCTGGCGTGCCCAACAGCCGCGTTCCGGAGTCTGGAGATACCAGCAGGGTTGCCCGCGATCGCTATGCCGCCCGCCCCGCAGGAAAGACCTGGCGGATCACGCGCGCGCGTTGCTGACTGGAAGGAATGGCGCGCTTCCGACATTTCGCCGCCATCGACTGGTCGGGCGAGGCCGTGGCGCGGCCCAAAGGCCTGGCGCTTGCAGTGGCACCGGCAGGGCGCAAGGCGCCTGAGCCGCTGAGGCCGGCTGGCGGATGGAGCCGCGAGGCGCTGGCCGAGTGGATTGCGGAACGGGTCGATCACGATATCCTGATCGGCCTTGATCTCTCACCCGCCTTCCCTTTCCTCGACCACGGGGCATTCTTTCCGGGCTGGGACGCGTCGCCGCATGACGCGCAGGAGCTATGGGCGCTGGTCGAGGATCTCTGCGCCGAGGATCCGCACCTTGGCTGCGCGGGCTTTCTCGGCCACCCGGAAGCCGCGCGCCACTTCCGCCAGCGCGGCCTGCTGGGGGACCGCCATCCGCCCGGGCGCGGCCGGCTGCGCATCTGTGAATACGGCCAGCGCCAGCAGGGCCTATCGCCTTACAGCTGCTTCAATCTCGTCGGTGCAGCGCAAGTCGGCAAGTCCAGCCTTACTGGCATGCGCGTGCTTCACCGGATGCGCGGCAAAGTCGCGGTCTGGCCGTTCGACCCGCTGCCGAAGCACGGCGCGGTCGTGGTGGAAATCTATTCGTCCCTCGCCGCCCGCGCCGGGGGCATCCGAGCCGGCCGCAGCAAGCTGCGCGACGGGCCTGCGCTCGACGGCGTCTTGACTGCGCTGGGCAGCGAACCCCACCGCGCCCTCTCCCGCTATGACGACCACACCACTGACGCGATCCTCACTGCCGCCTGGCTGCGCCACGTATCGCAGCGAAGCGAGCTGTGGCAGCCGGCAGGCCTGACCGAAAAAATTGCCCGCACCGAGGGCTGGACCTTTGGCGTCGCATGATTGTATGGGCAGCACCGCACCGCACGCGGTATGCCGGCTTAGCTCAGTTGGTAGAGCACCTGATTTGTAATCAGGGGGCCAGGGGTTCGAATCCTCTAGCCGGCACCATATTTTGAATGCTTACGCCCGCGACCATACTCATTTCGGCTTCTCCAACTTCCCCGTACATAGATTACCGGCTTACGCCGCATGGTTGGGGTTGCGCGGCGGGGAGCGTGCGCGCGTGCTAGCAGAATGCTAGCCGGCGCGCGGGTGGCATGCTTGCGGGGCCGAGTGGTTTAAGGCACTGGTCTTGAAAACCAGCGAGCGGGCAAATGCCCCGTGGGTTCGAATCCCACCTCTTCCGCCAGCCTCGAGGCCGAGGCGCGCGTCACTAGTTTGCTTAGTTCGTTTGGCCAATGCGGTGGGAAAACCTCGATGATTCTGAATATCCAAGCACTGCGAGCGCTGGCAGCCTTGATGGTCGTCGCTCACCACCTTGGCGGACCGCTGGCACCGCTTGGCCTCTCCCAGCATGACCTGATCGCGGGATCGAGCGGCGTTGACATATTCTTCGTCATCAGCGGGTTCGTGATGGTCAGCAGCGTTGCCGCGAGGCCACTCACGCCGGGGGGGTTCTACCTGAACCGCCTAATACGCGTCGCTCCACTCTACTGGCTTGTCACCATCGCCCTCGGTGCGGCGGCGATTGCCCTGCCCCACCTGTTCAGAACGGTGAACGCGACCCCTCTCGGGTTGCTCAAGTCCATCGCTTTCGTGCCCTACCTGAACGACGCTCTCGGCGTGACGCCTGTGTTGCATGTCGGGTGGACGCTCAATTACGAAATGTTCTTCTATGCCGTCTTCGCGCTCGCCCTCGCTTTCGGCGAACGCAATGCTATGCGAACGGCAATAATAGCCTTGGCGATGCTCGTCTTTCTGGTCGCCTTGGGGGCTGTATTCCAGCCAGGCAACATTGCCGCAAAGTTCTACAGCGACCCGATCCTGGTCGAGTTTGGCTTCGGCATGGCGCTCGCGGTTTGGCACCGGCGCGTGACCAGCGCCGGGAGCCATATCGCGGGCGGGATGCTCTTGTTGGGACTGATCGGGCTCTTGGTGTCACCTTATGCCTATCCCCAGGTGCCTCGTCTTTTCGCCTGGGGCGTGCCAGCGGCCCTTGTCGTAGCTGGCGCCTTGGCATTGGAACGGCGCGGCATTGCAGCACGATCGAACTTCATCCAGCTCTTGGGTGCCGCAAGCTATGCGCTTTACCTCATTCACCCGATCCTGCTGGCAGCCGGCGCGCGCGCCACTGCGGCATTGAACAACCCTGCGGCGATTATTTTGGTATTGGCCGTCTTGGTCGTGGTCGTTGTTACGATGGCGATTGCGGTTCACAAGCTCATAGAACTGCCGATCACGCGGTTCCTGCGCCATACGGTTCATCATCGACAACCCGTCGTGCCGGTCATGCGCGCTGCCGTCGATCCGGCAGCCTCAGCGGTGGTGATACCGCACCGGGACCAGGTCTGAAATCCGCCTCACCCCGGTTCGCTCCCAGCGCATCGCCTCTGCCCGCGCCAGGCCGATGTTTGGGAAGAGTTCGCGCGTCTTCCACTCGGCGCGATAGAGGAGCGCACCGATGCTGCTTGCAAGATTTCCTGTTGGAACATACAGTGAACACATGACCAACTCCCTCAGCGAACGTCTTTCAATTCTAGCCGATGCCGCAAAATACGATGCATCGTGCGCTTCTTCCGGCACGACCAAAAGGAACAGCCGCGATGGCAAGGGCATTGGTTCGAGCGAAGGCATGGGCATTTGCCACGCCTATGCGCCGGATGGGCGCTGCATATCGCTGCTGAAGATCCTGCTGACCAATCACTGCATTTTCGATTGCCACTATTGCATCAATCGCAAGAGCTCGAATGTGGCGCGCGCGGCATTCACAGTTGCGGAAGTTGTATCGCTGACGCTCGATTTTTATCGCCGCAATTATATCGAGGGCTTGTTCCTCTCTTCGGGCATCGTGCGCAGCCCGGACCACACGATGGAGCAATTGATCGAAGTGGCGCGTTCGCTGCGAGAGGATCATCAATTCCGCGGCTATATCCACCTCAAGGCGATCCCCGAGGCGGACCGTGAGCTGACGCACCAGGCGGGCCTGTGGGCTGACCGCGTGTCAATCAATGTCGAGCTTCCCACGGTCGCCGGGCTTAGCCGACTCGCACCCGACAAGAACCAGGCCTCGATCGAGGGCGCCATGGGCGAGATGAAAGTGGCGATTGGCGAGGCGAAGGACGCGCGCAAGCGTTTTCGCTCCGCCCCCAGCTTTGCCCCCGCCGGGCAATCAACCCAGATGATCGTCGGCGCCGACGGCGCGAGCGATGCCGTCATCGTCAATCGCGCAGACTCGCTGTATTCCCGCTTTCGCCTGCGCCGTGTCTATTATTCGGCATTCAGCCCGATCCCTGACGCTAGCGCTATCCTGCCGCTGAAGCGCCCGCCCCTGCTGCGTGAGCACCGGCTCTATCAGGCCGACTGGCTGATGCGCTTCTATGGCTTCGCGCCCGGCGAAGTCGGCGAGGCCGCCGACAAGGACGGCATGCTGCCGCTCGACATCGACCCCAAGCTCGCCTGGGCTTTGAAATTCCGCGGCAGCTTTCCGGTCGACGTCAACCGGGCGCCGCGTGAGGCGCTGCTGCGCGTGCCGGGCCTCGGCACACGCGCGGTCAAGGCCATCCTGTCGACACGGCGCAATCGGCGGCTGAGACTGGATGACGTCAGGAAATTGACCGTGTCGATTGCCAAGCTCAGGCCCTTCATCATTGCCGACGACTGGCGGCCGGTCGAGCTGGCCGACCGGCTGGACATAGCCTCGCTGGTCAGGCCTCCGCGCGAACGGCAGCTGGAACTGTTCGATGGCTGAAGTGATGCTGGTCGAGGCGCCACCCGAGTTCGACGAATGGCGAAATCTTGTGCGGCGCCTGCTCCGGGCTGGGCTCGGTCCTGACCGTCTGGTCTGGAACGGAGACGGCGATCTTCTGGCGCGAAGGTTGGAAGCGGGCGACCTTGCGGGCGGGCAGACCGATGTCATCAGGGTTCCCCGCCGCTTTTTCGAATTCGCCGCCAAGGCTTTCCTCCACACCGACGCTTCGCGCTATGCCTTGCTCTATCGCATAGTCTGGCGCTTGCAGGTGCACCCGAAGCTCCTATCCGATGAGGCAGACAGCGACGTGCGAAAACTGGAAGACCTGGCCCGCGCGGTGCGCCGCGATATTCACAAGATGCGCGCATTTGTGCGATTCCGCACTGTGCAGGAAGACGGCGCGGCTGAACGCTTCGTCGCCTGGTTCGAACCGCAGCACAATATTTTGCGCGCCAATGCCGCCTTTTTTGTGGGGCGTTTTGCGTCCATGTGCTGGTCAATCCTGACCCCGCTGGGATCGCTACACTGGGATGGGCAAAGTCTGCTGGAAGGTCCGCCCGCTCGCCGCGAGGATGCGCCGGGCGACGATAGCGCGGAGGACATGTGGCGGACCTATTACGCCGCCACATTCAACCCCGCGCGCCTCAAGGTTCGCGCCATGTTGAAGGAAATGCCGAGGCGCTATTGGAAGAATATGCCGGAGACGGCCCTCATCCCGGGTCTGATTGCCGGAGCGCAGGCGCGGGAGGCCGCCATGGTCGTCGCGGGCACGGATGCTTTTGCGGCCATGCCCCGGCCCGCCAGCCTCGACGAACTGTCAACGCATCTTGCGGACTGCCGGCGATGCCCAATTGGCTGCAACGGAACTCGCGCCGTGGCTGGCGAAGGCCCTGCTGCGGCCAGTCTGATGATTGTTGGCGAGCAACCGGGTGATCACGAAGAACTATCGGGCAGGCCCTTCGTCGGTCCCGCAGGGCAAGTGCTGAACGATGCACTCGAACATGCCGGGATCGATCGGTCGCGCGCCTGGGTGACGAATGCGGTCAAGCATTTCAAACACGAGCCACGCGGAAGTCAGCGCCTGCACAAGAATCCCAATGCCAGTGAGATCGACCATTGCCGCTGGTGGCTTGATCGCGAACGCGAACTGGTGCGTCCGGCCATGCTGCTCTCGCTGGGAGCGAGCGCCTTGCGCGGGCTCACCGGCCGCACTCAGTCGATCAATCAAGTTCGCGGGCGGGCGCAGTTGTTGCCGGACGGCAGCGAAGTCTGGCCGACTGTGCATCCTTCCTACCTGCTCCGGCTGGACGGCGCGGCGCGCGAAAGGGAATCCCAGCGGTTCGCAGACGATTTGCGCGCAGCCAAGATGCGACTGTCAGCGCTGGCTATTCTTTAATCCGTAAGCAAGCGGGCCGGAATTTGATGTTCCGACCCGCTGAGAATGACCAAATGGTAAAGCTGCGAATTAGGCCGCCGAAGCGCGCAGCATCCACGAATTCTGTTCGTGCTTGCCGATCCGCGCGGTCAGCATATCGGCCGTAAATACGTCGTCTGCCTGCTCGGCGATTTTTACCGCATCGCGCAACCGCTTAGCCACGGCCTCGTTGTCGGCAATCAGGGTCTCCACCATCGAACGGGCATCAGTCAGCGTCGTCTTGCTTTCGACCACCGAGCGCGAGCCAAAATCCCCGAAGGCGGCCGGCGCGAGGTGACCGAGCGCGCGGATGCGTTCCGCCAGCTCATCGATAGCCAGGTCCATGTCTTCGTATTGCTGCTGAGTCAGCTTGTGAATGCCGTAGAAGTTCGGTCCGACGATGTTCCAGTGGACCCCCTGTGTCTTGAGATAGAGCGTAAAAGTGTCCGCCAAAGCATCCGCGAGTGCATCCGCGATCTTGCGAGTTTCACGATCTGAAATGCCGGTATCGATCATTTCAACGGTCGGCTTCGGGCCAAGATTAACTGTAGCCATTGTTATCTGTCCTGTCTGGTTGGGATAAGAAAATTTCAATTGATCACATCGTCACTTCGGCGTGGCTGCCCATTTCCTCGGGGCTGACGGCCATGCCCGCCAATAGCTTGAACGCGCCCTTCAAGGTCGGGTCGTCCGTCCAGAACTCCGCGTCACCGATATCGAAGCGCAGCATGATCAGACTGGGATCATTGCGCCCGCCTGGATAGGTCGCCGCCACCGTGCTTGACCAATGCTTGTCGACGACAGCGGTATCGGCTTCCTCGGTCAGACTGCCGCGCAGCGAGGCATAGAGTTCCTGGCCTTCGGAAATGTAACCGACGTGGCAGCGTCCTCCGCGAGCGATCCGATGATCGCGGCCGGTGAAGAACCAGATCTGCCCATGAGCGGATTTGTCCAGCTGGGCGCGCATAGGGACGTGGTGGTGGTCGCTCTCGGTCAGACCGATCAGAACCACGGGGTGATCCGCCAGTTCTTCCCAAAACTTGTGAGTGAGTTCCTCGGGAGAAAGCTGTGCCATGAGTGGTGCTCCAAATTCACCACATCAATGCAGGGGCACGGCTTTTGTTTCCGGCGAAATTGTGCGCTGCGGAATTTCATCAACCGTGCGGCGCGGCTGGCCGCCTTGCGCTGCGATCAGCTCCGTTCGCGTCGGCGCCAGCCGGCTCCCCGCACTTTGCTCAGTCCCTCCGCCCAGGTCTTGCGGAGGCCGCGCTGGCTGATGGGCTCGAGAAATTTGTCCGGATGCTCAGGGTCCAGCAGTTCATTATCGGCAATGAAGCTGTCGAAAGCACCAGGCTTCTCGAGGTCAAGCAATTCGAGCGTCTTACCTTCCCCGCGCAGGGATTCAATTGTGACAATGAGCGAACCGGTGTCTGCCAGCTTGCCGGTCACTGCATCAGCCGCGACGTCCAGATGCTCAGATATGAGACGCGTACGCAGCGCAGCTATTTGCGCCTCTTTCCCCGTGTTGGCGGGAAGCGCCGTATCAATCGTCACGTCACATTCACTGTCGAGACCGAACGATCGATTGTTGAGATTGGCTGATCCCACTCGCAGGATTCGATCGTCCACGATTGCGATCTTGGCGTGAACATAAATGTCCGTGCCCTGTTCGGTCACAGGCACATAAATGCGGAAACGGTCGAGCCGATCGACTTTGCCTACCATTCTGGCGAGCTGCACGCGCGCAGCGTCCATGGCGCGCTGCTCAAGCCAACCCTCGGCGTTGCGCGGCATGACCATGACTATCTCGGGTGGATCTGCCTCTTCCATCCGCTTGGCGATGGCCGCGGCGATCTTGGCCGAAGTGAGATATTGATTCTCGATATATAGCATGCGCCTGGCCGCGCCGATCATATCGAGCCACAGTTCCTCAACTTCTCGCACTTCCGCGACATCTTCCCAAGCCGCTCGGGTGCGAGAGATCGCAATATCTACATCGGTGAAATCGATTGCCAGATCTTCCGGCCAGCAATCGGCCTTGGCACCGCTGACTTTCGCCAGTTCCCCGCCACCGGCAATCCCCCAGCGGTCACGGCCAAGATCGCCCAGCACTTGCGCGACAGGCCCCTGCATGGCGAAAGTCAGGTCGTGCCAAGGGCCATAGGCCTTGCCATCGGGATTGACCCGGCCCTTTTCCTCGTCATGATGCCGCGTGGTGTCCCACCGGTTGGCGGCAATGTCGATGCCGCCGCAGATTGCCACGGAATCGTCGATCACGACGATTTTCTGGTGATGGCTACAGCCCGGCGGGTGCACAGCGTCAAATTTGAAATCGATCCGCCGGGTGCGATACCACTTCCACAGCAGCCAGACAGCTCGCGGTTTGAGGAACTGCTTTTTGGCGCCAAAACTCCACTTGAGGACATAGATTTCCAGCGACTTGGCTGAGCGGATCAGGCGGAGAAAAAAGCCGCCTAGGTTCTCCTGCTCTCCCTGCTCAAGAGGCTCCAGCGAAATGCGGGTGTCGAAATCCCACCCGATCACCAGTATCCGGCGCTGGGCCTTGGCCATCGCCTCGCGAATGACGTGATAATAGTCAGCCGCGTCAACAATGAGCGAGGCCCTGTGCGCGCGCGCCACCTGCCAGCAATTGCGACCAGGTTCGAGAATTGTTCGGGATAAGTCTGGTGCCATGATGGTTTGCCTATACTGTGAAGGCGCCAAGTAAACCGCGAAAAGGGGGCAGGCCGCGCGGCGAAGTGACATTAATTCTGTGCCGCTGTTTTTCTGGAACAAATCCCGATTCCGAGCATTTTGCCGCGATGGACAAACGTGGCCATGCGGCGGCAGAACCGCGCCAAGGGATCCGCGCGATCCTGATGGACGCGGAGGGCGAAGACCGCGAGATCGCGCCGCTCGATGATCTGAACAACATTCCAGACGACCAGATTTACTGGCTTATTCTCGAGACTGACCAAGTCGGCGGCAAAATCGATTTGATCGATGGCATCTCGATTGGCCATTCGCTCAGTGGCGGCGTTATCGTCGAGCATGACCATTTTCGCTTCAGCGTGCCCGCTGCGCCAAATGAGGCCGGCTTGTCTAGCGATGTGATGACAGTTGTCGTGGGCAAGAACTGGTTGGTCACTGCGTCCTCAGGCAAATTGCCGCTTACCGAAAACTACCTGGAAAATGACACCGGCCAGACGCTCAAGGGAAGCATCACTGCAGCGGCCTTATGCGTTTCGCTTTTGATGCAGCAGTTCGCGCAGTTTCACGAACAGCTCGCTGCAGTCGACTTGAAAATCGATCAGATCGATGAGCAGGTTTTGCGCGCCAAGCGCTCGCACGATCCGCTGGATATGCTGGCCGTCCTGCGCCGCCGGACGGCGCGATTGCGAACTGCGGTCGCCAATCACCGGGCGGTGATTGCAGCGCTTGATCGGCCGGACTTCGGCCCGGAAGTGTGCGACGAAGATCGGCAGCATCTCAGTCATCTTGCCGAAACCTATCAGCAGCTGGTCGATCGGCTCGACCGCACGCGAGAGGCCGTGCTTGCCAGTTTCGATCTTTATGCCACGCGAGTTGCGCAGGACACCAATCGGCTGCTGGAAAGACTGACGATCTACACGATCGGCGTCGGCCTGATTGCCGCGTTGGCCGGAATTTTTGGCATGAATTTCCAGATCGGTTTGTTCCAGAAAGGCGAGTCGGGTTTTTGGCTGATTGTGAGCATTATGGCCGCAATCGCCCTGATCACGGGCGGGCTAGCCCTCGCCCGTCGCTCCTCGCGCTGAGCTCGCTGCCCGCGAAATTATTTTTTTCGTAAGCTGGAACCCCAGTTCGCTTGGTTTGTTTTATCCATGACAACACCGGGCCTACATCCCCTCCCCCTCGCCCTGGCCCGCTGGTGTCATGGGGCCCCCGATGCGATCCTCGGGGGCCCCTATTTTTTTGTGCGTCGAGAGCGGCGGAATGCCCAGCAATCTCCTCTGCCGCATACGGAAAACCCGGCTCCGCCAGGCGAAGCCGGGTTTATCCGATCAAGATCGAATGATTTTATCTAACTAATGCTAGCTGCATTCACGGCGCGCACTTCCTGAAGAGCGGCATTCACCCTGCGGGCCTCGGCAGCCAGCATGGCCTCTGTCTCCGCCCTGATGGGATCCGATGCGCTCATTCCTTCCGCTTCCGCCGCCAGCTGCGCATCGACCTCATCTTTCCATTCCATCAGCAACGCCTCCCGTGCAGATGGCTCAATCTCGATATCTTCAAGAAGGTCTTCCGGACTGGCATAATGACGGCGCGGGTTTGGCGCGCGCGACTTTTCCTCATCGCGCCTGACGGCATCGGCTGGATTATTCTCGGTCATGACTTAAGTCCTTTTTTCCTGACGAAGCCGTTTACGCAGCAGCTGCGTGTGGCTTGGCGTTCTTGGCCTGCTTGGGGGCGGGCGAATGCGCGATCGCTTTTCTGGACGTCGCTGCGCGCTTCATTGCGCGAGGCTTGTGGGTGCGCTGTTTCTTGAACATGGCCATGGAGCCCCACAGCAGCAGACCAAGCGGGATGGAACCCGCAACAATTCGCGTTGCCAGACCGGCAGCTCCAAGCTGCAGAAGTGGATTAGGACCCGCAAGCTCAGTGGCCGACTTGGCCACACTACCGCCAAGCACCAATTTGACCAATTTTCTCATTTCGCTCTCCAATGTCAGCGCGCTTGGCGCATCATCTTTCGCCCAGGCTGCATCAATTGCGCGCCGCGCATACGAGAGGCGCGGGCTTCGCATTTTGCAACGATTGTGGGGAAATCGGCCCGCATGGCGGTGTCGGATGCCAATGCCGGTTCAATGTTGGCCATGCACGTCTCACGCTGTGCAAATTCCACGGGTGCGAAACTGACTGGCTGGCAATTGTCGCCGCCGTCAGAGCAACCTAGCAGAACGATCGCGTAGACCAGACCAGACATGGTGATTTCTCCCAATACCTAAAAGTTACGCACTGTGACCGTCAGCGGCGGCCTTGCGCGCAGCTTCCAGCTCATCGGCTTCAGCGCCGTCCACGGCATCAGCCGCTTCGCGCGCCTTGGGTTTGACTTGGCCGGACTTGGCAAACTCATGCTGTTCCTTTTGGAATTCCTTGGCGGCTTCGTAGTTGCCTTCGCCCATCTGCTGCTTGGTCATCGAATGTCTCCGGTTTGCCAGAGCCGCCGGGCGGCTCGATGTCAGAGAAACAAACCGGGATTGCGAAGGTTCCCTGACGCACCGACGAAATGCATCGCCGCACGAGTTGCTTGGCTACTTCTATAGGGACTGTGGAGTTACACTCGCCCAATGCCCTTAAATGCTGCGATTAACGCGCAAAACATCCTTCACAGCGGAACATCTGTTCGACTTGTCCGTTTCACAACCAGGATAGCACGGAAGGATACACACATGACCATTCTCTACATTCTCCTCATCGGCGGAATCATCGGCTGGCTGGCAAGCATCGTCATGCGTACTGACGGCCAACAGGGCATCCTGCTCAATGTGGTGGTCGGTGTGGTTGGCGCCTTGATCGCCGGTTTCCTTGTGACCCCGCTCCTTGGCGGTGCGCCGATTACCAGTGGATCGTTTAGCGGTATGTCGCTGATTTCATCGTTCCTGGGCGCTGTCATTCTGCTTGCGCTGATCAACCTCTTCCGCCGCGGCTCGGTCCGGTAAACGAGCCAAAGCACCTCACTGCCGCCCCTGCGGCAGCCGAGTAGAACCAGCTTGGGGGTGACGCGCAAATGCCGTCGCCCCCAAGTTCATTTTTGGACATCCAAAAAACCTGAATTCTGGAGATATGATGTGGCCATCACACTCATGCCTTTGCCCTACGCGCCTGACGCGTTGCAGCCCGCAATCAGCGCCGACACACTGAATACCCACCATGGAAAGCACCACAAGGCCTACGTCGACAAGACTAATCAGGCTATTGCCGGGACCGCTCTGGCAGATCATTCTCTGGAGCAAATCATCGCTGCAACGCGAGCTTCTGACAAAAAGGTGTTCAATCAGGCAGCTCAGACCTGGAACCACGGGTTTTATTGGGCGTCACTATCGCCGGAAAGCACCAAGCCATCTGCGGACCTGGCGGCTGCGATAAGCTCGGCCTTTTCTTCGCATCAGGATATGGTTGAACAGCTGATCACGCAGGGCGCTGAGCATTTTGGCTCTGGCTGGGTTTGGCTCTTATCGAAAGCTGGCAAGCTTGCGATCAAAGCGACACATGACGCCGGACAGCCCGAAGGCGAAGATGCGAACCCGCTGCTTGTTCTCGATGTCTGGGAGCACGCGTATTATCTGGACCGCAAACAGGACCGCAAAGCCTATCTCAAGGCCGTGAGCGGCAAGATTGACTGGCAATTTGCATCAGAGAATTTTGCCCGGCAAAGCCGCTGGACTTATCCTAGTTAACAAGGTGGGGTAACCAGGTCGCGCATCAGGCTTCCCCTCGCGGGGGGAGCCTATGCTCACTCGTCCTTCTCTCCGAGGACTGCAGCTAACTGGGCGCGGCCCCGGGAAACACGGCTCTTCATCGTGCCAGCGGCAACGCCGCAGATCCGCGCGGCCTCATCATACGAAAATCCGCTCGCGCCCACGAGAAGAAGGGCCTCGCGCCGTTCCTCTGGAAGCCGGGCAAGTGCGCGCTCGACGTCCGTCAGGCGCATGACCTCGTCAGGCTCAGTGCCCATGGCCGCCAGCGCTTCAGCGTGGCCGTCATCGAATTGCACTTCTCGCGCCGTGCGCCGCAATTCGTTGAGAAAATGGTTTCGTGCGATTGTGAAGACCCAGGCTCTCAGGTTACTGCCCGGCACAAACGACGCGGCCGAAGACCATGCCCTCAGGACAGCTTCCTGAACGAGGTCATCAGCCCTGTCGGTGCGGCCACATAGCCCGCGTGCAAAGGCCCGCAGATGCGGCAACAGTGCGATCAGACCATCGCGTATCTGCAGGGTAGGCGCAGACCGGTCTGATTTTTCCGCCCCCTCACCCATCTTTTGCCTGATCCAGCTTTTTGAGCAATTCCTCAAAGCTGTCAGGCAAGGGTTCGGCAACAACGCCGTCATAGAGTTTTCGGAGCCCCTCCGCCCACGCAGGTCGGTCGGCAGAGCCAACCACCCTTGAGCGCTTCCGGCCTGTTGAGCGAGACGAAATTGCCCCGCTGTTAACAGGCTTCGGCATATCGTCTGGGTGGGTCAAATCCTGCTCCGATGTGTGTTGCGCCGGAATAGCGGTCCGAAAGTTAAAACACCTTGCCAATTGGCTGCAAGTCTTGGAACTAAACCAGACACAGTTGGTTCCTGAAAACGCGCAGTCTTTCGGTCGATTGCTACAGAGTGTGGCTGGGGCACCACAAAATGGAGTGGATGGGGCGGAATGGACAAGGCGCTTCTTGCCAGAGTTGAAAAGCAAGCCATTTTTCACCGCTTTCCGCGCGCATTGCCGATCGCGGTTTTCGCCATTGGCATGATTTTGACCCTCCTGTTCGTGCTCAATATCCAGCGCGCGGACGCACTTGCGCGGCGGGTGTCGCTGGAATCTGATACTTCCTCGCTGATAACTGAGCTTGAACGTGAAGCGTCCGAGAACATGGCTTATCTGCGCGCAGCGTCAGCACTCTTTTCCATTGATGACGAAATTACCGAGGCGGAGTTTTCCAAGTTCTTCGCAGATATGAGTGCCGATCACTCCCTGCGTGGTTCGCTGGGAATTGGCTGGGCGCACTGGCTGCGCTCTGACTCTGCCGCGATTTTCGAAGCGACGCAGCGACGCCGCAACCTGCCGACGCCATTCAAGATCAGACCAGATCCGTCCGGCCCCTTGCGTTACATGGCCGTGATCACGCAGCTGCAACCCTACAATGAACCGAATACGCGCGCGCTCGGCTTCGATATGTTTTCCGAGGTGCGCCGGCGCGAAGCCATGGACAAGGCTGCGCGGATCGGTCAAGCGGTGGCAACGTCCAAAATCCACCTCGTGCAGGATCGCGGCCATCCCGAAGTGGCCGGCATAATCATTTATTTGCCGGTGTTTGAGCGGCGCAAAGGCGACATCAACCCTCGCTCGATGCTCAAGGGGTTCGTCTATACGCCAGTGAGAGTGCGCGATTTTCTTGAAACTGCGATTGCCAAGACGCACCGGTCACCAGGTCGCGTCACACTGTATGACGGCGCACCCTCTCCTCAAAACTTCCTGACCACGGTTGGCGAGCCGGCGAGCAGCGACACAATCACCGAATCGTTCGAGATTGCCGGGCGGCAGTGGACCCTGCAGGTAATCAGCAACCATGCGCGGGGATTGACGCGCACTGGCATGCTTGTTCTGGCGTTGGGCACGCTTATCAGTTTTCTGTTGGCGGCCCTTTTCCGGACGGCGACAAGCCGGGCCGCAGACGATCGCAAGGTGCTGGAATGGCTGACGCGGCAATCGTCGATCCGCGACTCCCTCACTCGCGAACTCAATCACCGGGTGAAAAACACGCTTGCGAACGTGCTCTCGATTGTCGCGCTGACGCGCCGGCGCTCAAGCGATGTCAGCACATTTGCCGACAGCCTTACCGGGCGTATCCGCGCGCTTTCCGCCACGCATGATCTGCTCTCTCGCCGAGACTGGAAAAACGCGCCGATCGATGAGGTAGTGACAAGCGAGCTTGCACCCTATCTCGACCCGGAGGACCCCCACGCCGAAGTGTCTGGCCCAGACGCCTTGCTGGCGCCCAACGATGCCATGTCTCTTGGCCTAGCGCTGCACGAACTGGCAACCAACGCCGCCAAATACGGGGCACTCAGCGTTCCCCAGGGCCGCGTATCAGTCACCTGGACGATGCCCAACGATCAGCGATGCATTGTGGAGTGGCGGGAACTTGGCGGACCGCCGGTTACCCCGCCGGAGCGGCGGGGCTTTGGCCTCGAGCTGGTCGAAAAGATCGTCAGCGCCGAACTCAATGCGCCGGTCGAAATGGAATTCGCACGCGAAGGTGTGCGCTGCACATTGGTTGTGCCGCTGCGCAATCTCACGGAATTTCGCCTGCACGCCGGAAGCGAAGTCTAGCCCCGATTAGATTCCGGCGGGAGCAACCGCGCGGTTAACCCAAGTCTTCGGTAGATCCGAAGAACAGCGCCTGACTGATCGTCGCGCGTACCGTGTCTTCCTGAAACGGCTTGGTGACGAGGTATGTCGGCTCGGGACGCTGACCGGTCAGCAAACGCTCGGGATAGGCAGTGATGAAAATCACCGGGACGGACGCGATCTTCAGGATGTCTTCCACTGTGTCGATCCCGGAACTGCTGTCCGCCAGCTGGATATCGACCAGCAGCAGAGACGGCGATGTCCTGCCGAATGCCTCGACAGCTTCGGACCGCGTCGTCGCTGTGGCGACCACAGTGTGTCCCAACTCGTGAACCAGTTCTTCGAGCTGCATCGAAATCAACGGCTCGTCCTCGACGATCATAACTGTCGTCGCGGTTTCGGCATCGATTTCCGCAATCGCACGGGCCACCAAAGCGCGCACTTCCTCGGCTTCAAGCCCGAGAATTTCACCGGTCTCAGCCTCGCTGAAACCCTCCAGCGTCGTCAGCAACAAAGCTTGGCGGTGCTCAGCCGGTATCCGGCCAAGGCGCTCCTCGGCAATGGATTCGGCGACATCGTCGCTGGCATCGCCCGCACCCACTTCCACATGAGCATGCGACCAGATACGGCTGAAGGCGTGGTAAAGCTCTACGCGGCCGCGCACCAACTCCTCGCGCAATTCCTCATCGGAAAGAGCCGCCTCAAGCAGCTCGCGGACATAGGCATCGCCCGATCGTTGCGAGCCCGTCAGCGCGCGAGCATAGCGGCGCAGGAAGGGGAGCCTTTCGGCGAGGACTTGTCTGAAAGGCATGGTCAGTTCCGCTCTTTTTCCGGAAGGGTGGGTCGGCCCAGGGTAGTCGTCCGGATCGAAGCCATCACGGATATGGCCTAAACTGCGGGGTGGCAAGACGTTCGTTACCTGAGCAAGCCTTTCGGCCGGGCATCGTGCCCGCGTCAAATCCTGCGAAGTTGGATAATCTTATTCTCCGCAATCCCATCCGGCGCATGAGGGCACCGACGGCGCCCCAGAGGTCCAAATCTGCCATCCCTCGTATTCCCCAAACCTATCGCCAAACCGGCCCCACGATGATTCGCGCGATCGCAAAACGAATGCGTCCGACCAAAGTTCCCGAAAAATTCACGGCCAAGTGCACTTTCAGGTGTGGCCAAATTTAACGGGCGGCAAAAATAAACCGGAAAGTGGGAACGAAGCCGCGCGCTGCTGTGTTTAGCACGCAGGACGACATAAAAAGGAGGCTCTAGTGCAGCAACTTTCGACCAGCGCGCACCAATCAGAAATTGCAACGCAGGCGCCATTTGCCGTCCTGGATGATGCTGCTTTTCGTGAACAACTTTCCAAGGTTACCCCTCACCTGCGCGCTTTCGCCCGCACGCTGAGTGGAAATCGCGACCGTGCCGATGATCTGGCGCAAGAGACTTTGCTCAAGGCTTGGTCTGCCCGCGCAAGCTATCGCGCCGGCACCAATTTCAAAGCGTGGATATTCACGATTCTGCGCAATCAGTTTTACAGCGAAGCACGCCGCGCCCGTTTCACAGGTGATTACGATCAGGAAATGGCGGAGCGCACTCTCAGCACCAAAGGCGGCCAGGATGCCTGTCTTGAACTGGCTGACGTTCTTCGCGCTTTCGAGACTATGCCTGGAAACTACCGGGATGCCCTGCTGCTCGCATCAGTCGGCGATTTCACTTACGAAGAGATTTCAGCCATCTGCAATATTGCACTGGGCACTGTGAAAAGCCGGATCTGCCGCGCCCGCTCCATGCTAGCTGCCGCGATCGAAGGGGGTCAGCTACCTGATTCTCGCCACGATTTCGTCATGGAAGGCGATGCCAGCGAATTGCTATTCGCGCGCCTGCGCCAGATCGCCAACGGCGGAACTGACAATAAACCCGCGCGTGCGCCTATTGCCGCGTGACCAACCCTCGAGTTAGATGCCTGTCATGCGTAACGTATTGATTGTCGAAGATGAACTCCTGGTCGCTCTCGACCTTGAGGATATTCTGGTCAACAGCGGGTTCGATGTCGTCGGCATTGTTGCCGATCACAGCGGCGTGGAAACGGTGCAGCAACCACCAATCGTCGCACTGGTAGATCTCAACCTTCGTGATGGCCCTACGGGAAATGCTGTAGCGCACAGGTTGGCCAGCCAATTCGGCACGCGCATCATATTCGTGACAGCAAACCCCTCACAGATTGCCGATCCGCCTGAGACAGCCGTCGGTTATGTGCAAAAGCCCTTCAGAGCGGAAACCGTGTTGATGGCTGTGTCGGCCGCCCTTGAGAATATTCCCGGTAATGGGCCTTCGCTCCGCGCGTTTTGAAAATTTAATTGATCAATATTTTCGCGGGGAGCGCCATCCTGCCGCCATAAGGAAAGCGATCAATCCCGACAAACATTACGTCGCGGAATCGTCAGCTCAATCTCTAAATTGTCGCCTTCCCAATGGCGTGTGATGTCACCGCCGAGCTGGCGCTTGATGCTCATTTCGATCAGGCGCGAACCGAACCCGGCACTGGCGTCGCCCGACGGGCGGGTCGTACCTCGCTCAATCCAGACCATCCGCACCGGATCTCCATCTGCCAGGGCAATTTCGACAGTGCCTTCCTCGCTGCCAATTGCACCATATTTGCTCGAATTGGTCGCGAGTTCATGGAACACCAGTGCGAGGGGCGTTGCCGAACGGTCATCGATGGCAATGTCATCGCCGGTAACTGAAATTCGCCCGCAACCGCTTGTCTTATAAGGCAGGAGCAGCTCGGCAAGCATGCCTTTTAGTCCGCCGCTTGCCGATATGTCGTTGCTTGCACCCCGGCTTCCCACGAAACTGTGTGCCCTGCCCAAGGCGAGAATGCGCCCATAAAGCTCGCGCGCAAAATCCCCCGCATCAGGGTGATTGCGTGAACTGAGCGACACCAATCCGCCGATCACCGCGAAGATATTCTTGATGCGGTGACTGAGCTCCTGCGAGAGGAGCTCGAGGGCGTCAGCGGTTGCCATTTCATCCTGAATGTCAGTGCAGGTACCAATCCAGCGAACGAGATTTCCGCCCTCGTCCTGCATGGGAAGCCCGCGCGCGATCACCCAGCGATATTCCCCGGTCCAGTGCCGCATCCGGTAGCGGACTTCATAGGTCTGGCCTGTGCTGACTGCCTCGGCCCAGACCTGCGCCGCTACTGGCGCATCTTCGGGATGGAGAAATTCCAGCCAGCCGCTGCCATAGCTCACATGCGCCGGCACGCCGGTAAAATCGCACCAAGGCAAGTTGAAGTAGTCCGATTGGCCATCAGGCTTCGTTGACCAGACCATTTGCGGTAACGAATCCGCCAGCACGGCAAATCGCTGTTCCAACTCAGCGAAGCGGCTGAGCGAGCGAGTCTGGTCGGCGCGGCTGCGCGCGTCGGACCTTAACCCTTCGAGTATATCGATGACGAGCTCAGCAAGGGTCGCAAGCCCTTCTTTCTGACCGGGTGACAGACCTTCACGCGCCACAACGTCGATAACGCAAAGAGCGCCGAGTGGTTTGCCTTCGGGCGAGACCAGAGGGTGACCGCCATAGAAGCGGATTCCGGGATCGCCAGTTACAAGCGGATTGGCTGCGAACCGCTTGTCGACTGTTGCATCGGGAACTTCCATCGCGTCGGTGCCCAACATGCAATAGGCACAGAAAGACTGCTCGCGGGGGGTGCCTAAGGCTTGCAGGCCGAACTTTCCAACGAAGACCTGCCTGTCCTCCTCCACCAGCGACACGAGAGCGATTGGAGCACGGCAAATCTGTGCGGCAAGCTTGGCAATCCGGTCCAGCCGATCAGAACCGGCGCCCTCGAGCGGATATTCCCTGAGAACGCGAAGTCGTTCCGCTTCTTGTCCCTGGGGCGAGCTTTGGCTCAAGTTTTATCTCCAAACCGCTACGGAGCTATAGCCCTGCTGCGGGTACCGGGCGGCAAATCACGGGATGAATTGGAGTGCGTTCACATTTAAGTGGTCCGTGCGCAAGCACTTCGTTGGACATGCTTGCGCGGCGACCTACGCCATCTGGTGAAGCGGTGAAAATTCCCGTCCGATCAAAGCGGCCAGCAACTAGTGGTTCCGCGTAACCGCCTCCTGCGCGGCATCGCCAACCTTGTCGGCGGCGACGCCGACTTTATCGGCTGCGGCTGAAATCGACGCGTCGGAGGAATTGGTCACTCGGGGCGCACTGAGCATATAGAACAGCCCGACTGCGATGACGATCGCAGCAAGAATGCCCAGAAATATGGCTCCGGCGGAGCTACGTTCCTTGATCACGGTGACTGAGGGATTTGAATCGCTCATGTAAATTGCTCCTCATGAATCAAGCCGTGCTCCGATCGATTGCGGACGCTAGCGAGATACTGAGATTAAAATGCCCGACGGTCCTGCTTGTTCCCGCAGTACGGGCTGTTTCAAGCTTCGCGGCCCAGGCGGCTGGCCAGCAAGGGCACCAATTGGCGCCGCGCCACCTTGTTGCTGGGAAGCATTGGAACTTCGTCATGGGTGAGCTCTGCCCATGCGCGGGGCACTTTATAACCTGACAGGCGGCGGCGCATTTCCGCCTCGATTGCGCCAAAATCAAGACTGGCGCCTTCCCTGGCGATTACTCCTGCGGCAACAATCTGCCCGCGCTCTGCATCGGGCAAACCGACAACATATGCCAGATGCACGCCTGGCAGCGACTGCAGTTCGAGCTCGACTTCGGCGGGCGACACGTTCGAATTAGCCGTCTTGATCATATCGCCGTCGCGGCCAACGAACAGAATGCGGCTTCCGTGCCGCTCGCACATGTCGCCGGTCCGGTAATAGCCGTCGGGGGTGAAGCAATTATCCCGCTCCACCTTGTGAAGGCCTGGCGTCAGCGGATAGCCGCGCACCTGCATCTCGCCGCGTTCGCCATCGGCAACCGGTTCATCGTTGCTGTCCGCGACACGGATTTCGAACCCATCCGCCACATGATCCATGGGCGAACACAGCGGATATCCTTTGACCCGCTTTTCGTCTCCGAAAGTATAGGGGCCGAGTGTCTCGGTCATACCAAGCCCCCAGAACGGCGGCTTTGCCCCCATTGCCGCCATGTCGTCGGCCGCAATCACCGATCCCATTGCCATGCGATTGCTGGTCGTTGTGCCTTCGCTGCACTCAGTCTTCGCGCCAACCGCCCAATTTGGCATGAGGGTAATCATCAGACCCCCGATCCAGAACATTGGCAGAAAGGCTTGTGAAGCGCTGCCCCGCTGCATGCCGAACATGCGCGCTATGAATTGCGCACGGAACATCACCGGGCCGTGGCAATGCTTCACCCCCTTGGGCAGCGCCATGGAGCCGGAAGTGTAGATTTCGATCATCTGGTCAGTGGGATGGACTTCACTCTCGACGTGTTCAAGCATCGCTTCACTGACCGTCTCCGCCGCCCCGGTCAGCCAGCCCGCATCGGCAATGCCGGGCGGCAGCGCTTCGCCGGTCGAGACGATCCAGCGCAGGAATGGTGCTTCTTCAAGTCTCAGCATGCCGCTCTGCTGCCTCTCGAGCTCGGGCAAGGCTTCGATCAAACGGGCGACATAATCGTGGCCGAGCAAGCTGCGTTGGAGGATTAGACCGCCGATGTCAGACTGCCGCAGAACACGCACCAGATCGCGCGACTTGAGCACGGTTGAAATGGGAATGGCAACCGCGCCAATCCGGGCAATCGCGGCCAGGATCACAGCGAACTGCGGGCCATTGCCATAGACGAAGCCGATCCTGTGCCCTTTGCCCACACCCCGCGCCAGCAGCCCCTTGGCAAGCTCCGCCGAGCGCTGTTCCAGCCCCATGAATGTCGCTGCATCGTCCGCAATCGTATCGGCAGTGAGCGTGATCGCTTCTTCGTCACCATAGGCCGCAGCCGCAGCGCGGATCAGCTGCGGGAAAGTCCGTGCCTCCATGGGCCTGATTGACGTTGAAGCATCAGTGGTCACAAGATCGCATCCTCAATTCCGTTTCCGCTAATATGGGGATACCCGATGGGAGGCTGCGGCCACATTGCGAACTCGTTGCAGCAAATGGCATAATCCGCCCTGCCCTGCCATAGCTGACCGCCATTCGCGCAAGCCTGTGCCTTCATGACCGAAAGTCTCTTGCCGCAATCGGCTGCCTGCCGCAGGCTTATATGATGAAGCTGACATTTCCTTTGCCTCACCTGATGGAACTGGGCGCCATGACGCAAGCGTGGGAGCTCTCCGTCACCGGGCCCGATCAGCTTGCCATGGCGCGCCGCGCGGAAGACCTGGGCTATGACATGGTCACGGTCCCCGAACATATTGCCATCCCGCCAGATGACCAATTCTCCGGCCCGTTCTGGCTGCATTCGACGACCGCGCAGGCGGCGCTGGCGGGTGCAACCAGCCGCATTGCGATCAATTCATCGCTGACAATCCTGCCGCTGCAATCGCCGCTCTATCACGCCAAAGCGCTTGCGACGGCAGACTGGATGAGCGGCGGGCGAATGAAAGTGACGTTTGGCCTGGGTTCGATCCGCAAGGAATTTGACTATTTCGGCGTGCCTTGGGCGGAGCGCGGGGCGATTGCCGACGAGTATCTGGCGGCGATCGTCGCGCTCTGGACCGAGGATCGGCCCAGTTTCGAAGGCAAATACGTCAGCTTTCGCGACATCGGGTTTGCACCCAAGCCAGTGCAGAAGCCGCATGTGCCGATCTGGATCGGCGGCGACAGCAATGCCGCGCTGCGCCGCGCCGCCCGCTTCGGCGCAGGCTGGGCCGTGTCATTCCGCTCCCGACCCGAGGAGATTCCCGCCAAGATCGATTATATCAAATCGCGTCCCGAATGGCGCGAAAGACCTTTCGAAGTTTCCCACGGCATTGGTTCATCCCGCATCACGACGGGCCACGCACCTTCAGGTGACAACAGCACCAGCGGCATGCTGTCTGCCCAGCAACTGATCGACATGCTGGGCAAGCTCAAGTCGCTGGGCGTCACGATCAGTTCGGTGCCCATTCCGCCTGTCAGCGGCATCGAGGCCTATCTCGATCATGCCCAATGGGTGATTGAGGACGTGAAACCGCATCTGCAGGACGGCGCGCCCGGTGACTGCTAAGCCTGCGAGCTCGCAAGGCCGCCTGCCCGGCATCGAAGCATTGCGCGGCTTTGCGGCGCTCTGCATCCTGCTGCTCCACACGCGGGCCGTATTCGGCGGAGAGCCAGTCTTCGGCAAAGGCTACCTCGCGGTCGAATTCTTCCTGATGCTCTCAGGCTTCCTGATGGCCTATGCCCAGGAGCCGCGGCTGGGCGCAGGCGGGCCTTTCATGATCAAGCGCTACAAGCGCCTCTGGCCAACGATGGCGCTGGGAGGGGTTATCGGCCTGCCGCGCCTGTGGATCAAAAGCGCCGATCCCGGAACGTTCCTGGCGACTGCGGCGGCCAATCTTGCGCTGCTACCGGCATGGTGGGCGCCTTTTGCCTTTGCCCTCAACATTCCCGCCTGGACAATCTTCTATGAGCTTGTCGCGAATACGCTGCATGTGTTCGTGCTGCGCCACTTGAAGCTGTGGATGATTGGCGTGGGCATCGCCCTGCTCGCGCCTGTGATGGTCTGGATCGGCAATATGTGGGGCAATTTCGATGTCGGCGCGCGGCCTGAGCACATTCTGGCCGCAGCACCCCGAATCCTGTTCGCCTACCTGATCGGTATCGCCCTCGGCAGGATATGGCGTGATCGCCCTTCCCTTCCCGTGCCGCCGCTGCTGGCGGTTCCCGCCATGCCGTTTATCCTCGCGGCGGGATGGTGGCTGAAGATCGACCAGACCTGGCATTTCGACTTGCTGTTCACCGTGCTCGCCTGCCCGCTGATGATCGCTGGCGGTATGCGGCTGACGCGCTTCCAGGGCGCGGCCACACTGCTAGGCCAGCTTTCATTCCCGCTGTTTGCGGTGCAAATGCCGATCCTTGAGGGCATGCAGATGCTGGGCTTCAATGGCTGGCAAGCCGGATTTGCCGCACTGGCTGGCGGCGCGGCGACCGCTTGGCTGACAATTCGCAGGCCCCGGCTCGCCATCAGCGCAGTCACGGCATAAGGCAGACCATCGAGCCAAGCACTTTGCATTCACATCAATGTGACGGCGAACCTTGTCATCACATTATAATGTGATAAACGAGTCGCATGAGCACATCGACCATCGGAAAAGTCCGCGCCCTCGTCAGCGAAGGCGGCATGGCCAAAGCAGCCCTTGCCCGTGCGGCGGGACTTCACGCCAATACGCTGCGCGATTGCACCGAAGCGGACTGGAACCCCACTGCCGAAACCCTGGCCAAGCTCGATCGCTTTCTGTTCAACAATGATGATCGCCCCGTGCTGGTGCCGATCGAGGAAATCATCGATGAGGCGCGCAATGGCCGAATGTATATCCTGGTCGATGACGAAGACCGCGAGAATGAAGGCGACCTCATCATTCCCGCGCAGATGGCCACGCCCGCCGCGATCAACTTCATGGCCACGCATGGCCGCGGGCTGATCTGCCTGACTTTGACCGGCGAACGCGTCGAGCAGCTTGGGCTTGACCTGATGAGCCGCCACAACGGCACTCGCCACGAAACCGCTTTCACAGTCTCGATCGAGGCACGCGAAGGCGTGACAACCGGGATTTCCGCCGCCGACCGCGCACGCACGATCAGCGTGGCCATCGACGGCACCAAGAGCCGCGATGACATCGTAACGCCAGGCCACGTGTTTCCGCTGCGCGCTCGTGACGGCGGCGTGCTGGTCCGCGCAGGTCACACTGAAGCCGCCTGCGACATCTCGCGGCTTGCCGGCCTCAATCCGTCGGGCGTCATTTGCGAGATCATGCGTGAAGACGGCACTATGGCCCGCCTCGACGATCTTGTCGGCTTTGCCCGCATGCACGATCTCAAGATCGGCACGATCCGCGATTTGATTGCCTATCGCCGCAAGCATGACCGCATGATCGAAAAGAAAGCCGAAATCGCTTTCGAGAGCCGTTGGGGTGGCGACTGGAAGGCGATCACGTTCTACAACAGAGCAACCGGGGATGAGACCATGGCACTGGTCAAAGGCAAGATCGATCCTGAAAAGCCAACACTCGTGCGTATGCACACGCTTTCGCTGTTCGCCGACATCTTCGGCGAGGAAAGTGATCGCGCAGGGCTGCTCAGCGGCGCGATGAAGATGATTGCCGAAGAAGGCACCGGCGTCGTCGTCGTCATCAACAAGCCGATCCAGCGGATGATGTCGAAATCGTTCGAGATCAAGCAGAAGGTGCGCAGCGGCGACAGGTCGTCCATTGAGGAACTGCGCGACTACGGCGTGGGCGCGCAGATCCTCGCGGAACTTGGCATCCATGACATGGTGCTGCTAACCAATACCCACCACTCGCTCGTCGCGCTGGAAGGCTATGGCCTGTCCATCAGCGGCGAGCGTCAGATCAATTGAACCGAGAAGACATGGCCAAAATCCTTATCATCGAAGCCCGCTTCTACGATCACCTGAATGACATGCTTGTCGCGGGGGCAAAGGCCGCGATTCAGGCGGCAGGGCACCAGGCCGAAGTGATCACCGTGCCGGGCGCGCTGGAAATCCCCGGCGCGATATCGCTGGCCGACCAGTCGGGCGACTATGCCGGCTATGTCGCGATCGGCGTGGTCATCCGCGGCGAGACCTATCATTTCGAGATCGTCGCAGGCGAAAGCGCGCGCGGGATCATGGCCCTGACAATGGATGGCCTCGCCATCGGCAATGGCATCCTGACAGTCGAGAACGAAGCCCAGGCGCTGGTTCGCGCCGACCCTGCCCAGAAGGATAAAGGCGGCGAAGCGGCCAAAGCCGCGCTCGCGCTGATGGCTCTCAAGGACCGCTTCGGCTAGCTCACCACACTTTCACCCGCGCTTCGGGCGCAAGATAAAGCTTGTCGCCCGGCTTGACGTCAAACGCCTTGTACCAAGCATCGATGTTGCGCACGGTCAGTGCGCGGAACTGGCCGGGTGCGTGGCCGTCAGTGGCGATCCGGCTGCGCAAGCTCTCCTCGCGCATCTTGGTTGCCCAGCTCTGGGCAAAGGCAATGAAGAAGCGCTGGTCGCCGGTAAAACCATCGATAACCGGTGCCTCCTTGCCTTTCAGCGACGCCCGGTAGGCATCGTATGCAGCGGCCAGCCCGGCGACATCGGCAATGTTCTCGCCCAAGGTCAGCTTGCCGTTGACGCGAAGGCCGGGAAGCGCCTCGTACGTGCTGTACTGGTCCGCCAGTGCCTTGCCCGCAGCATCGAACTTCGCCCGGTCCGCGTCGGTCCACCAGTTGCGCATCTTGCCCGTTGAATCGAAGGCTGCGCCGTTATTGTCGAAGCTGTGGCTGATCTCGTGGCCGATGACCGCGCCAATCGCGCCGTAGTTATAAGCGGCATCGGCGGATGGATCGAAGAAGGGCCGCTGCAGGATCGCGGCGGGGAAATTCAAGGCGTTCTGCACTGGCAGGTTCACGGCATTGACCAGCTGCGCATTCATCCACCATTCGCGCCGGTCCATCGGTTTGCCAATCTTGGCAAGTTGGCTGACATAACGCAGCTTTTCGGCGGCGATGGCATTGGCATAGGCGTTGGCCGGGTCCGGCGTGAATCGCGCGTAGTTCGCCCAGCTATCCGGATAGCCCACGCCCACCTCGATAGTGCCGACTTTGCGCAGCGCCTCGTCTTTCGTGGCGGGCGCCAGCCAGCTGATCGCTTTGACCCGCCTGCCAAAAGCGCCCTTGATGTCATCGACCATGTGCTGGACCGAGGCTTTGGCCGAGGCGGGAAAGTACTTGTCGACATAGAGTTTGCCCACGGCATCGCCCAACGCATTGTCGAGCGCGTCGAGCGCTCGTTTGTCGCGCGGTCGTTGGGCCTTGGTGCCAGTCAGTGCCATGCCATTGAAGGCAAAGCTGGCTGCGTCCAACCGGGCGGGAAGCACGTTCGCATGGCTGTTGATCTGATGAAAGGCCAGCCAGTCCTTCCAGGCATCGAGCGGCTCTGACGCAACGAGGGCAGCGAGCCGGGGAATGGCACTGGCATGATAGGCCGCAAATTTCTGTTGGTTGCCCATCTGCCCGGCTGCGAAGAACGCGTCCCAATCGATACCGGGCGCTTTGAGGGCAAAGTCCGCGCGCGACCATTCGTCGGCCGACTTGGCGAAGTCCTCGCTCTCTGCGCGTGTGGCGTGGGCCTTGGCGATTTTCATCTCGAGGTCAAAGATCCGCTGCGCCCGCGCGGCGGCATCGGGCATGCCCGCCTCACCCAGCAATTGCGCGATATAGGCGCGATACTTTTCGCGCAATGCGGCCATCTTGGGATCGGCGGAGAGGTAATATTCCCGTTCTGGCAGGCCGAGTCCCCCTTGCAGGATATAAGGCATGACTTCGCCGCCAGCGAGCGCCTGCGTGACGAATATTCCGAAGAGATTTTCCGTCCGGAAGTCAGTGGCATTCAGCGGGTCGACATCTGCCCGAAGCTGTTCGCCCAGCACGCGCGATAGGTCCTTGACTGAAGCAATCGCGTTGAACCGATCAAGGTCCGCCTGGATAGGTGCCATGCCGGCCTTGTCTATGGCGGCCTGATCCATGAAAGCCTGGTAATAGGCCTTGATCCGGCCTTCATCACTGTCTGGCGCGGGATTGGCTTTGAGCAGCCCGCCAATCAGCTCCGCCAGCCGCTCCTCGGTCTTCTGGTCAGCAATGTAGAAGCCCCCGATGTTCGAGCGGTCGCCGGGTATCTCGGTTTTCTGCATCCACTGGCCATTGGCGTAAGCATAGAAATCGTCGCCCGGCCGCACGTTCTTATCCATGGCCGCGGGATCGATGCCCAGCGCGGCACCCTGCACGGCAACTTCGCTCTTGCTGCAGGCCGCAATCAGCAGGACGCCCGGGGCGAGCGTCGCCAGGCCGAGCGCCAAAGGTGCCATAAAGTGTCTGCGCATCGTCAACAGCCTTCCCGTGATCTCGAAACAGCCAAGCTTACAGCAGAGTTTGCCGTTTTCCAGCGCCTTCCTGCCGCAAGCGAGGCGCACCCTACCAAAGGCCGCTTTCAACCTATTTTAGCATTTCGGGCCTATCCGCGAAGGCATGACGCGCCGTGCCCAGAACCCTGCCTTGAGCGGAGCTACCATGCCCCGCGCGTTCAGCGTGGACGCGCCGCTGATGAGCGCCGTCCCGTCCGAACTGGCGGCAGAATGGCGCGAACTTGCCGCCTGCGCGAGCGAATCCAATGCCTTTGGCGAAGCGTGGTTCGTCGATGCCGCCTTGCGGCATTTGCGCGGCTCCGATCAGGTGCGCCTTGCGACTGTGCGCGACAATGCGGGGCTGCTTGTGGGCGTGATGCCGCTGACAATCGTTCCGCAACATGGCCGCCTGCCGGTTTCGCACGTCGGAAACTGGGTCCACCTCCAGTGCTACTGCGGCGTACCGCTCGTGCGATCAGGCGATGAAACCACCTTCTGGACAGCTCTGCTCAATCATCTCGACGCCAGCGACTGGGCCAGCGGATTCCTCGCCCTGCGGCTGGTCTATGCCGATGGCCCGGTCATGCGCGGACTTCGGCAAGCGGCCCGACAATCCCGCCGGATGTTCGACGTGGTCCAGCAATACGATCGCGCGACACTGGCGAGCGAGGCTGATGCCGAGACTTATCTGGAAACGACCGTTCGGCCCAAAAAGCGCAAGGAACTGCGCCGACAGGCCAAGCGCCTTGCCGAACTGGGAGCCGTGACTTTCGAACAACTATCGCCCGGCGTACCGATCGACGAATGGTGCGATCAATACCTAACGCTCGAGGCGGCGGGCTGGAAAGGAAAGGGCGGCACCGCGCTTGGTGTCGATGACAACCTGGCGAGGTTCTTCCGCGAAAGCATGGCCAGCGCCCACACGCTTGGCCGGCTCGATTTCCTGCGACTGCTGCTCGATGGCCGACCGATTGCCATGCTGGTCAATCTGCGGGCTGCGCCCACGGTCTGGTCATACAAAATCACCTATGACGAGGAACTGTCGCGTTACTCGCCCGGCGTGCTGATCGAACTGGAGGCTATGCCTTTGCTGCTCAGCGACCCGGAGATTGTCTGGGCGGACAGCTGCGCCAAGCCCGACCATCCGATGATCAACAGCCTGTGGGGTGAGCGCCAATCCATAATCCATGTGATGGTTTCGCTGCGCGGCGCGCTTAGACAGTTGACATACCTGGGCTGCCGCAGCGTCGACGCGGTGGGCGCCATGATCCGGCAAAACGAAGCTCAAGGCGATGCCAATGACCAAGACTGAACCCGCATTCGTGCCAGAGACACTTCCCGCACTGGCCGCTGCCTATCCGGCTAACGTCCACAAGCTGCGGCACAACCTGTCAGGCCACCCGCTCCTGCAATTGCCCGCGCTGGTCGAACTGGCAACGCGGCTGCGGACGGATCATGTCGAATACAATCAGGGCGACCTGCCAATCGGCATTGCCCCCGAAGACGTTCCTCCGCCCCAACTCGACATTGCGCAGACGATCCGTTCGATCGAGGAAAACGGCTCATGGATGGCGCTGAAATTCATCGAGAACGTGCCCGAATATCGCGACTTGCTGGAAGCCACCCTGGCGGAGATCCAACCGGTGGTCTTCGAAAAGACCGGACCGATGATGAAGCTCGAAGGCTTCATATTCGTCTCCGCGCCGCATGCCGTGACGCCGTTCCACTTCGATCCCGAACACAACATCCTTGTCCAGGTGCGGGGCAACAAGGTGCTGACCATGTTCCCCGACGATGACGATTCGATCGCCGCGCCGCAGGTCCACGAGGTTTTCGCTTTCGGCGACCACCACCGCAACCTGGAATGGCGCGAAGACTTCGTGCAGCGCGGCAATCCCCATCCGCTGGCGGCGGGCGAGGCGCTCTATGTGCCAGTCAAAATGCCGCACTGGGTGAAAAACGGTCCGGAAGTTTCGATCTCGCTTTCCGTTACCTGGCGCTCGGAATGGAGCATTGCCGAAGGCGATGCCCGCGCGCTCAACTCCAAATTGCGCAAACTGGGTCTCAATCCTGGTACGACCGGCCGTTGGCCAGCGCGCAACCTGGCCAAGGCCTATGGCTGGAGACTGCTGCGTCGGCTAGGCGCGGCGGCCTGAGACCTAGTCACCGTCCAGCAAATTTCCGAAACCGCCGAGCAGCGATCCTTCGCCGCGGTTTTGCCCGCCGGTGCTGCCCGCAGCCGCCAGCATCCTCCCGGCCAGCCGCGCAAATGGCAGCGACTGGATCCAGACCTTGCCGGGTCCGCGCAGGCGGGCAAAAAACATGCCTTCGCCGCCGAACAGCATCGATTTGACGCCGCCGGCAGTCATGATGTCGAAATCGACCGTGGGGGTATAGGCGGCAAGGCAACCGGTATCGACGTGCAATTCTTCACCCGGCGCGAGGGTCCGCTCAACGATCGTGCCGCCCATTTGCACGAAGACCCAGCCATCGCCCTCCAGCTTCTGCATGATGAAACCTTCGCCGCCAAACAGCCCGGTGAGCATCCGCCGCTGGAACTGCACGCCAATCGAAACGCCTCGCGCTGCCGCCAGGAAGCTGTCTTTCTGGCACACCAATGTACCGCCGATGTCCGACAGCTTCACTGGCATGATCGCGCCCGGAACTGGCGCGGAAAATGCGACGCGGGCCTTGCCCTGTCCCTGATGAGTGAACACCGTGGTGAACAGGCTCTCGCCTGTTACGAGGCGCTTGCCGGCACCCAGCAGTTTGCCCATGAAGCCGCCTTCTGCTCCCGCGCCGTCCCCGAATACCGTGGACATGGCGATGCTGGCATCCTTCCAGACCATCGCTCCCGCTTCGGCCACCGCGCTTTCGCCCGGATCCAGCTCGATCTCGAGGAACTGCAATTCCTGGCCCTTGATTTCAAAATCGATATCGTTGGCAACACTACCGCTGCGGCTGTGGGACCAGGGGCTGTTGGGCATTTATGACTCTCCGAATGTGCAATTAATTCACGCCGATTTGACGGCGGGGTGGCGAAGTTCTGTGACGTAATCCCAGATTGCGATGAACAGCGCTGCGATGATCGGGCCAATGATAAAACCGGACAGGCCGAACAGTTCGAGCCCTGCCACTGTCGCAATAAGAACGACGAAATCGGGCAGCTTGGTATCCTTGCCGACAAGGATCGGGCGCAGCAGGTTGTCGATCATGCCGATCACGAACAATCCGCAGAAGACCAGAATGCCGCCTTCCCATATCGATCCTGTGGCCAAGAGGTAGAGCGCGACCGGCACCCAGACCATTCCCGTTCCGACTGCGGGGACCAGCGAGAAGAAGCCCATGAGCAAGCCCCAGAGCAAGGCCGGCTCGATGCCGAGAGACCAGAATATCAGTCCGCCGACCACGCCTTGCATCACAGCAACCAGCACAGTGCCTTTCATTGTCGCGCGGATGACGCGCAGGAACTTGTCCGTCAGCTCGTCGCGCAATTCCGGGCGAAGCGGAAGCGAATGCAGGACGCGGGCGCCCAGGTGATCACCATCGCGCAGCAGAAAGAAAGACAGGTAGAGCATGACGCCAAGCGCGGCGAGAAACGAGAGCGCACCCTGACCCACAGTCAGGGCTTGGGTTGCCACGCTTTTGAGTCCGGTCGACAGCCCTGAGCCAATCAGGTTGCGCAGCCGCTCGCCATCCATGAAGTCATAGTCCTCAGCCAGTTTGGCAAGAGGTGCGGGCAATGCATTGACCAATTTGTCGAAGATGCGAGCAAAATCGATTTGACCATCCTGCACTTTCGCATAGAGCCCTGCCGCCTCCTGCACCAGGCTCACGCCAATCAGGATTGCCGGAAGAATGAACAGCGCCAGAATGACGACAATCGTCAGCCCCGCAGCCAGCCCTTGCCTGCCACCAAGACGGGCAGCCATCCAATGCTGCATCGGCGTGAAAATGATCGCGGCGACCAGACCCCAGAGGATCGCGCCGAAATAGGGCGTCATCAGCCAGCCGAACGCCAAGGTGATAAGCACGACCAGCGCCGCGAAACATGCGTCTTCCAGCGTCCAGTCCCGTTTTTGCCTAGCTGCCATTCGTCGCCCTTCCGTCCGCCCATTCGTGAAACACGCCGTCTACAAAGTCTTCAACCAGCGGGATGATAGAAGTCATAGACCGATTGCGCCACTGCCGCCGAAACACCGGGCGCGCGCTGCAGGTCCTCAAGGCTGGCCGCGCGCACGCGGCTGGCCGTGCCGAAATGCAAAAGCAGCGCGCGCTTGCGGGCAGGCCCGATCCCCGGCACTTCGTCGAGCGGTGAGGCAGTGATCGCGCGGCTGCGCTTTTCGCGGTGGGCGCCAATCGCGAACCGGTGAACTTCGTCGCGCAGGCGCTGCAAGTGGAACAGCAGCGGCGAGCCGGGCGGCAGTGTCTTCTCGCGCCCGTCGGGAAAATGGAACACCTCGCGCCCTTCACGCCCGTGCCCCGGCCCCTTGGCGATCGCGATCAGCGGCACATCCTCAATGCCTAGTTCGGCCAGTGTATCGCGCACTGCGCTCATCTGTCCCTTGCCGCCGTCGATCAGAACGAGATCGGGCCACATGCCGTTCTCGCGGTCCGGGTCTTCTTCCTGCACGCGGGCAAAACGGCGGTTCATGACTTCGCGCATCATGCCAAAATCATCATTGGTTTGCGCGGTCTTGATGTTCCACTTGCGGTACTGGCCCTTGATGAAGCCCTCCGGCCCGGCGACCACCATTGCACCCAGCGCATTGCTACCCTGGATATGGCTGTTGTCATAGATCTCGATGCGCTGGGGAACTTCGGGAAGCTCGAGAAATTCCGCCAGTTCCCGCCCCAGACGCGCCTTGGTGCCGCTTTCGGCCATGCGGCGATCGAGCGCTTCGGTGGCATTGCGCTGCGCCTGCTCGATCAGCCGCCGCCGGTCACCACGCTGTGGCACCGAAATTTCGACCCTGCCGCCGGCCCTTTCGCGCAGGGCCTCGGCCAGCAAGTCAGCTTCCGGCAGGCTGATGCCGACAAGAATGGTGCGAGCGGGCGGCACATCCTCGTAGAACTGCGCGAGGAAGCTGGTCATCACTTCAGCTTCCTCCAGCCCTTCGGTATGGCTCGGGAAGAAGGCATGATGGCCCCAGTTCTGCCCGCCGCGAATGAAAAAGGCCTGGATCGCGACATGCCCGCCCTTGGAGGCAAGTGCAAAAACGTCGGCATTGCCCAGTCCCTCGGCGTTAATTGACTGGCTTCCCTGGATAAATGTCGCAGCGCGCAAGCGGTCGCGCAGCATGGCCGCGCGCTCGAAATCAAGCGCATCAGCGGCCGCGTCCATCTGCTGGGACAGCTTGGCCTGCACTGCCGAACTACGCCCGCCCAAGAAGTCTTTCGCCTCGCCCACGAGTTCAGCATAACCGGCCTGATCGATTCGGCCGACGCAAGGCGCCGAGCAGCGCTTGATCTGATAGAGCAGGCAAGGTCGATCCCGGCGTGCAAAAAAGCTGTCTGTGCAGCTTCTTAAAAGGAACAGCTTCTGCAGTGCATTAATTGTTGTATTGACCGAGCCGGCGCTGGCAAAAGGTCCGTAATACTCGCCCTTGGCCCGCCGCGCGCCGCGATGCTTCATGATGCGCGGAAATTCGTGATCGGCGCGCAGCAGAATGAACGGGAAGCTTTTGTCGTCGCGCAGCAGCACATTGTACGGCGGGCGGAACCGCTTGATCAGCTGTGCCTCCAGCAGCAGCGCCTCGGCCTCCGAATTGGTCGTGACAATCGTCATCGAGCGCGTCTGGCTGACCATTCGCTTGAGACGCTGCGGCAAGCGATCGACCTGCGTGTAATTTGCAACCCGGTTTTTCAGCGCCCGCGCCTTGCCGACATAGAGCACGTCGCCGCGCGAATCGCACATGCGGTATACGCCCGGGCGCGGCTTCAGTGTCGCCAGCGTCTCGCGGATAGCCGCCACGCCCGCCGCAAGGTCAGGCTGACCTGCGCCGCGCAGCGCGTAAGCGGCGCGATCTTCGTTGAAGCGGTCGGTCGACTGGCGATCGGGAGGAACGGCATTACGCGGCATGCGCAGTCACTTAGGCCATTGTGCCCCGCTTTGGGAGGGGGGCGCGCTCTAAAGACCAGCGCTCAGAACGACTTGCGTATGTCGATGCCAATCATCCTGCCTTTGGGGTCAAGAAAATCGGGCAGATAGCTGAAGGGCGTCGCGCCGCTCGCATCTGCCACCTTCTGGCGGGAATCGAAGATGTTATCGACTCGCAAAGCCACTCTCATCCCCTTGAAAAACGGAGATATGTCAGTCAGGGCCTTCTGATTTCCCAGGTCGGAAAACAGGCGCAGGTTGAGGCGGAACACGCTGCCGAAGCGCAAGTCCGACGTGCCTGGCGCGCCGCTGGCAGTGATCTTTGTCGGCGCGCTCCATGTGCCATTGAGGCGCAAGCCAACGCCTTTGCGGAACAAACCGCCTTCGACTTCGAGCGAATGACGCGAAACGCCGCCGCCCGAGACGGCATCGCCGCCCAGCTGATCCAGCACGGGTCCGCCTTGCGCGATGGTGACACGGTCGGTGATCCGCCAGGTGTGATAGACTGACAGATTCCAGCGGCCTTGCCCTCCACCGCGCGCGCCGCCGCCCATCATGCCCATCATCCGGCCCATTCCGCCGCCGCCGCCGCGCATGCCGCCTTGCCGTCCACCGAGCGGGGAAGCCATTGCATCGCCGTCCTGCTGCCCTCTGCCGGCAGCCTTGCCCAGCGAGCCGGAAAAGTTGAGTCCCCACCGGATCCGTTCGCCTTCGGTCTGGGCGAAGGTAACAGGCCGGCGATCGATCGATATCAGCCTTCCAGAGGCATCGCGCACCGCGCGGCCGGGAAAGGCCGCTTCGATTTCCGGAGTAAGCAGCGGGAATGCCGAAGTCACGTTGGTCGAGCGATTGCGGAAATATTCGACGATCAGGTTCGAGCCCGCAAAGGGTAATTGCCAGTTCGCCGAAATCTTGAGGTCACGCTGGCGCTCACTGAGCAGATTGGGATTGCCGCCGGAAGTTACCGACACCAGCGCATTCTCACCGCGTGAGAAGTCATAGATCGGCACGTTCAGCGACACGATGGCAGGGCTGCCGAGATCGCTGAGCGACGGCGCAGCTTCGTTGACGATATAGCTTGCCTGGAGCGACAGCTTTTCCGTGACGCCCCATGTCACGCCGGCGCTCCAGTCGGTCAGCGTTCCGAAATCCGACAGATGGTTCACGCCAGCGCTGAGGTTGAGCGTGATATCGCCAGCCCCCGCCAGAACATTTTCGCGCCGGCTGGTGATCGGCAGGGCAAGATTGAGGCCCGCACTCGCATCGCCGCGCGTAAGGCGGGTGGTGCCACTGGTCAGCCGGCTGTCAGTGCTGGCAATGGACGTATAGGCGAAGCCGCCCTTCACCGTTGCCGAAACATCGCCGGCGGGAAGCCGGAAGGTGCGGCCAGCCAAAGTCAGCAGCGAAGTGAGCGAATCATTTGCCACTCGCGCCCTGTCCACGCCCGCGTTGGCCACGCTGGGCAAAGGGCCTGTCACGGCCAGTGTTCCCGCAGCAGCTGCAGCTGTCAGCGCCGCGACATCCGCGCGGCGATCCGTGGCGGTATTCGTGACAATATGGCCGCCATCGACAGTCAAGGACAGCTGCCATGTGCCCAGTCGCTTGTTGAGGCCAGCTCCGCCTTCGAGGCTATCCGTGCGGCTGATGCGCTCGAGCGGATCGCCCAAAGTGCGCAGGGCGCTTGTTCCGTTTGGCGGTGGCGCTGTCAGCACGAAGCTGTCCAGACCAGCAAGCGAGCGGCTATCCGTGCGGGCGAATGAGGCATTCGCGCTGAGCGAACCGTCCATCCCGCGATCTCCCAGCCCGGTCGACCAGCTGCCACTGACGCCAAAATTGCGGCTGTCGGCTATCAGCGAGCGGAAAAGTTCTGGATTGGGGTCACTGCTGACTGTGGGGGCGGCACCACCAGGCTGGACGATGCCGCGCTCGGCCTCGGTCAGCAAGCTGGTATCCTCGACATAGGCATTGAGATTGAAGCGACTGGCACCCTTGATGCGCAGCATGGAAAACTGCGCTTCGCTGTCGGCAAAGCCGCCGCGCGTAGGTACTTTGTACTCGCCGCGCAGCGTGCGGCTGGAGAAATTGTCCTTGAGGATGAAATTGACCACGCGCTGATTGGGCGGATAGCCATACTTGAGCGCCACTTCCTCGGGCAGGACTTCCATCCGCCGGATCGCCTCGGGCGAAAATCCCTGCATCTCGCGAAAGTTGGAAATGCGCTGGCCGTTCATCAGGATGATCGGGCGGCCGCTGCCGCGCCCGCGACCACTGCCCGTTTGCGGCGAGACCGCATCGAGCAGTTCGGAGAGCGAGGAGGCGCCATAGGATGCGATGTCCGTCTCATCGAGAGTTACAAGAGGCGGCTGTGCGGCTTCAACCGCGCCGGTCAGGCGCGAGCCGACTACAACGATCTCGTCCGCCTGCGCGGCCACGCCGTCAGCCGGATCGCTGCCAGCGGAGACATCCGAAGGTGATGGCGCTGCAGTTCCCTCAGCAAGCGCATATTGCGGCAACAGCATCAAGGAAATCAGGGGCAAGCGGCGCAGGGTCGATTTGTAGGAATGGAGCAAGAATAACCCTTTCGAGGCCTCTGCCCCCCGCACGGCCTAATTTGGCCATGCGCCTTGCATTTGCAATGGCGCCTTTGGTATCATTTTGTCACGCCGAAGTTACGCCTTGAGCAGGCGTTCCCGATATCCGGCGCGCGCGGGCTTCCCTTTTCGGAATCACACGGCTATGGCGCGCGCCAGACAGGCCCCTATCGGCAACGGAAATCAGAACACGCATGGCGAAAGAAGAACTGCTCGAAATGCGCGGCCAGGTGGTCGAGCTGCTGCCCAACGCCATGTTCAGGGTGCGGCTGGAGAACGATCACGAAATCCTTGGCCACACTGCGGGCAAGATGCGCAAGAACCGCATCCGCGTGCTGGTTGGCGATGAGGTGCTGGTGGAACTGACTCCTTACGATCTCACCAAGGGCCGCATCACCTATCGCTTCATGCCCGGCCGCGGCGGCCCCGGCCAGTTCGGCTAGGCATAGCAGGCAGCGGGGCGCGTGGCCGCTCCTGAACTCATTCTGGCGTCTGCCAGCCCGCGCAGGCTGGAACTGATGGCGCGGCTCGGGCTTGTGCCGGGCGCAGTCTGCGCCGCAGATATCGACGAAACGCCCTGCAAGGCTGAGTTGCCGCGCGAATATGCCCGGCGCATGGCCCGCGAGAAGGCGGAGGCCGTTGCGGGCGGCGCGGCGCATGTCCTCAGCGGCGATACGGTCGTGGCGTTGGGCCGCCGTATTCTGCCCAAGGCCGAGGACGAAGACGCAGCGCGCCTGTGTTTGTCTCTGCTTTCCGGGCGCCGTCACCGCGTTCTTTCGGCGATAGCCCTGAAAGCGCCGGACGGCAGCTTGCGGGAACGGCTGTCGGACACAGTGGTTCGGTTCAAACCGCTCTCGAACGCCGAGATCGATGCCTATGTCGCTGGCGGCGAATGGCGCGGGAAAGCAGGCGGCTATGCCATACAGGGCAGCGCCGAAGGTCTGATCGCGTGGATCGGCGGAAGCCATTCCGGCGTGATGGGGCTGCCGCTGTTCGAAACGCGCGCGCTGCTTCGCGCTGCGGGTTTCGCCGTGCCATGATTCGCACTTTGCTTTGGGACACTGGCCCCGGCGAAGTGCGCGCCGGCCTGGTGGAGGCTGGTGTACTCACCGAATTGCGTATCTTGCGGCCCCGGCGCGGCAAGCCGCTGCCCGCGGCAGGCGAATTGTTCACCGCGCGTGTTCTGCGAAGCTTCGGGCCAAACAAGGCGATAGTCGCCATCGGCGGCGGGCAAGAGGCCTTGCTGCAGCCGGCGCGCGGATTGAATGAAGGCGCGCTTCTGGCAGTGGAGATGACCCGGGCACCCATTCCCGAGCCGGGGCAGTGGAAATTGCCCCAAGTCCGTCCCGCGCCAGCTGCCGCTGCGAAAAAGGAGCCGGGCTGGCACGGCGCCCACGATGCGCCCGAGGCATTTCTGCACCGTGAGGCTGCCCGTATCAGCGCGATAGTCTGCCGCGACGCGCGATCCGCCAATAGCGTGAGAGACACACTAGCGGGACACTGCCCTGAGGTTCGCATAGATCCGGGGGCAATTGCCGAAGCGGATTTTTCCGGCCTGATCGACAGCGCGGTGACGGGTGAATTCCCAATCGGCGAAGGAATGCTCTGCATTGAGCGGACCCGGGCCATGACGATGATCGACATTGATGGCAGCGGTGATCCGCTCACTCTCAATTTCGCGGCGGCGGCAGAAATCGGACGGCTGCTTCGCTTGCTGGACATCGGCGGACAAGTGGGCATCGATTTCGTCACGCTGGACGACCGCAAAGCCCGGTCCGCAGTGGACGCCGCCCTCGCAGACGCCTGCGCCCCGCTGGGGCCGCACAAGTGCACGGCCATGAACGGATTCGGTTTCGTTCAGCTGATCCGGCCGCGAAGCGGACCATCGTTGTCTGAAATGCTCTGCGGCACTTTGACCGGGCGGCTGTCGCTTGAAAGTCGCGCCATTGCCTTGCTGCGTGACGCTGACAGATCGATTGGCCATGGGCCGCGCCGCATGATCGCCCCTCCTCCAATTGTCGAGACAATCCGCCAGTGGCCCGATGAAGTGGCCCAGATCGAGGCCAACCTGGGCACAGCAATCGAACTGGTCGCGGATCCCGCTGCAACCGGCTATGGGCATGTCCATGTCAGCCAGTAATATGTCATCCGGCTCCAGGCGCGCGCTCTGCCCCATCTGCCGCAAGCCACGAAGCGAGAGCCATGCGCCGTTCTGTTCAACCCGGTGCAAGGACCGCGACCTGCTGCGCTGGCTCGATGACGGCTATGCCCTTCCCGGTCCTCCGGCGGACCCGGACTATCCCGCCAACGGACTTGCGGAAGAGGACTGATTCCACCTTGCCAAGCCTGCCCGGCTTCGCCATAGGCGCGGCTCATTCGCTCGCAGGTGGCTCCCAAATGATCTGGGTGCCGCCGTCGCCGCGGCGATGCCCGGGTAGCTCAGTTGGTAGAGCACATGACTGAAAATCATGGTGTCGGCGGTTCGATTCCGTCCCCGGGCACCACTTGCTTCCAGCGGTTCAGCGCCTTTGCAAGCCGAGGAACTGGGGAATCTTGCTCAGGTTCTTGAGCGCCAGTGTAACCAGCCCGCCGACTTGGTTGGATCGCAAGGCACGGTAGTCTTCGCGGCTCTTCTGCAGGATGCGGCTGAGCGATTGGTTGCTGACGCCCCCCACCCGCATCTTCACCAGCACCTCGGGAATATAGGCAGCCCGAATCCCGCCCCGCCCGAACCAGCGCAGGATCGCATCGAAATCGGCAGCGATGCGGTAATTGGCATCATAGCCGCCATGGACCTCGAACACGCGGCGCCGAATGAATAGCGCCGGATGAGGCGGCATCCAGCCGCGCCGCAGCCGACGCGGGTGATATTCGCCGGATCGCCACTGCCTGACAATCCGGCTGCTATTGTCGGCCGAGACATAGTCCAGGTCGCCATAGACAGCATCAATTGCAGGGTCGGCAAAGGCGGCCGCGACTTTCGTCAGAACCTGATCGTGGGAGAGATAATCGTCGGAGTGAACCAAGCCGATGATGTCACCCCCGGCGAGACGCATACCCTTGTTGAGCGCATCGTATATGCCCTCGTCCGGCTCACTTATGACGCGCATCGGGGGATGCTGGTGACGGGCGATCTCTTCCAGCGTCCCGTCATTCGACTGGCCATCGATAACGATGTGCTCAACGTCGGCGTACGTCTGCCGGGCCACGCTGTCGAGCGCCTCGCCGATCGTCGAGGCCCTGTTGTAAACGGCGGTTATGATCGTAATCATCATGCCGAAGCGCTATGAAACGCGCCGACGTGAATGACAAGCTTGCCCCGCGGTCAGGCGAACAGGCTTCATGGCGCTCTGTTTTCCTGAGTCAGATCTATTGCATAGCCGTTCGGCTTGAGGAAAGCGTGGCGTTGCTCCGTTGCGAGATCGGCCTCACCCATTTCGGCGCACAACTAGCGCACGTGCCCCCAGTCGCGCAGCGCGTGGAGATTGCCCAAGTCCGCGTTGCACTGCCGCCAAACGCCCTAATCGCAGGAAGCCGCGGGTGCCATAGCTCTTTGATGCCTCACGACACCTGCGCGGCGACGCTGCGCCCGGCTTGTCGGATCGGCAGGTTAGACCTAGATCAAAAACCATGCCGATACCTCGCTGGTCCAAACGGAAATATTTGCCGGGCACGCGACCGGCCCGGCGAATTGCATTGCGCCTGGCAGGGGTTTCGCTGCTGCTCGCGCAAGCAGGCGCGGCGCAAGCTGCAGCCGATCCGGCATTGCTCGCAATTCGCGACCTTGATCGCCGCCTCGCCCGGATTTCGTTCCGGCTTGCCACCCGCAACGTGGCGCTGTGTCCTGTGACTACGACCTGGAGCGGGCTGCTGCTACACGATATTAACGAGTATGCCCCTGCGTTCCGTGGCAGCGTGCGCGACACCTTTGGCCTTGTCGACACTTTCCCCGCCGTCCTGGCAACGGTCGAAGGTAGTCCGGCCAGCGTCGCCGGCATTGCCGAGGACGAGACGATCACCTCCATCGACGATCAGCCCCTTGCGCGGGCCGAAGTCATGCGGCACGCGACCATGGCATCGGTCAATGCCGTCCTGGCGCAATTGCAAAAGGCGCTCGACGCCGGGCCAGTGCGACTTGCTCTGGTCGCGGGTGACCGGCGAAGCACAGTCGTGCTTGAAGGCGCTCGCGGCTGCGCATCGCGCGTGGAACTGCTTCCCGGCCCCGGCCTGTCCGCTGCAGCCGACGGCGAGACAGTGCAGGTTTCGGGCGCGCTCGCCGAATTTGTCCTGAACGACGACGAACTGGCGATCCTGGCGGGACATGAAATGGCGCACAACATCCTTCGCCATCCGGAAATCCTCAAAGCCGCCGGCGTCAGGCACGGCCTGCTCGGCTCGTTCGGCAAAGATGCGGCGCGGATCCGAGAGACGGAAGTGGCGGCGGACTATCTCGGGCTTTATCTCGCCGCGCGGGCGGGATACGACATTTCGTCCGCGATCGGCTTTTGGGAACGGTTTGGCCGGCGAACCAGCTGGGGCATCTTTAACAGCCCAACTCACCCAGGCTGGAAAAAACGGCAGGAGATGGTTAAGACGACAATGGCCGAAATCGCCGCGCAAACCGCGCAGGGGCGCGAACTCTTTCCCGACCCCGACCGCATCGGGCGTTGAACGAGATGGGACCGCGGCGCCAGGCCATGGCTGCCTGCCCTGTCCCGTCAACCCTCGCTAATCGTACAGTCAGATGGGAACCAAAACCGCATGACGCCGTTAATAAGATACCATTGATTCAGGATTTTTGGTCACATACGTAACTTGACTTAGTTTTCGCAATTGTGGTAAGCCGAATCCTGAAATTTTATGAAAGGTCCCCGAACAGTGACGCTTGCAAGAACAATTGCCTCAGGCATCACTGCCCTTTCGCTTGTTGCCGCATCTGGCGTTGCTTGCGCTGAACCGATTGCTGCAGCGAAGCCGGTTAATGCTGCCAGCAAGCTTAGCCTTGCCGCCTCGCCTTCGTTGGCCGGTATTCGCGCGGCTAACTTGAAAAAGAATGGCGCCAGCCAGGCCTTTCATGCGCCTCTCTGGGTCTGGATCGCCGGTATTGGTTTTGTCGGTCTCGGGATCGGCGTGCTCGCCTCACAGAACAGCAGCAAGAGTCCTTGATCAGGCGGCGGGCACTAGCGCTTCCAGGAAGGCGGCCTCCGGGTCGCCTTTTCTTTTGCCTTTGCAATGCGCGCCACCGCGTTTTTCCGGGCTGCGGTAGCCAACTGCCCCGCTCGCAGTCATAATCGCCCGTCGCGTAAGGTCGGCATGGCGCAAACCCAGAAATTTCTTGCGGACAGTGGCTCGCTTGCTACTCGGTGCGTGAGCCGCGAATGAGGTTGAACGCGTCACCGATGGCATCCCCGATGGATCAGGACATCCAGATAGAGCAACTGCTTGCCCGCGCGATCGCTGCGGAAGACGCACCTTGGCCCACCACCTGGTCGACACAGGAAGTGCAGGCACGCTTAGTCGAGAAGGCGCTCTATCATGGCGTCGCTGGCTTGGTGAACGATAGGTCTAAATATCTCGGCGACTGGCCGCAGGATGTCATCGTCCCGCTGCGTGAACAGGCCCTTGCCGCCGCCATGTGGGAACTTCGCCACAAGCTGGTCATAACCGGCGTTCTCGATGCAATCGCCGACGAGGGAATAGTTGCGATTGTTCTCAAGGGCACGGCGCTGGCCTACGACCTGTACCACAGCCCGGCCAGTCGAGCGCGGGGCGACAGCGACATCCTGATTGAAAGCGGCGACCTCGGCGCAGTCCGCGCTATCCTTCGCAGCCTCGGCTTCAGCAAGCATCTCGACGACGACGCCGAGACGCACGACATGGAGCTGCAGGAATTGTGGCGCCGGATCGCCCCTGACGGCACGGTCCACGACATCGACCTGCATTGGCAAACCATGAACTCACCAGCGCTCGAGGGTGTGCTGCGCCATGCCGATTGCGCGGCGCGGACACGCGGCCTGCCGCGGCTGTGTTCCAGCGCTGTCACCATGGATCATGTGCTGATGTTGATCCACGCCTGTGTCCACCGCGCGAAGCATCTGACAAGCCCGTATTTCTCGGGCTCCATAGCCTATTACGGCGCCGACCGGCTGATCTGGGCTCAGGACATTCACTTGCTGTGCGGTGCGCTCGGCGAACCGGATTGGGAGCGATTCACGGAAATGGCCGTGGAACAGGGCCTTGCGGCGATCTGCCTCGACGGCCTGGCGCTCGCCCAGTCGCGGCTCGGCACGCCGGTACCGGCAAGAGTGACTGAGCGGCTAACAAGCGTGCCGCAGACGAGCGATGCGGCAAGTTACCTTCTCCACTCCGGACAATGGACTCGCGCCTGGCGCGATCTGAGGGCCGTAAAAGGGATCGGCGGTAAGCTGTCATACCTTGCCGCGCGCGCCCTGCCTTCGGCCGAATTCATGCGCGCAAAATATCCGCTCATGCGCGGCCGGCCCCTGCCCCTCCTCTATCTGCGCAGACTGATGGATCTTGCACGCCCGCGCCCCGGGCGGAGCAGGTCCTGATGCCATTTGCGGCATTGCTGCGGCTTGCGCGGCCCTACCGAAACGAGCTGATCGTGCTTGGTCTGCTGGCTATCGCGACTTCGCTCGCCACTCTGCTGGTTCCCTGGTTCGCCGGGCAGATGATCGGCGATATCGTTGCGCCGCAATCTTCCGGCACTGTGCGGCTGGCAGTGATCCTGTTGCTCGCGCTGGCCGCCCTGGCGCTCCTGAATTACGCCTCGGTCAGGATAAGTGGCACCACTGCCAACCGGCTCCTTGCCGACCTTCGCATTCGCATTCACGATCACTTGCAAAGTCTCCCTGTGGGCTTTCACGAGAGCCGCCAGCAGGGCGACACCTTGGCCCTGATGACTTTCGAGGTCGTGCGGCTCAGCCTGTTTCTCACCGGAACGCTCGTCAGCATCCCTGCCCAGCTGCTGACAGTGGTCGGGGCAGTGTTCGTAATGCTGCGGATCGACCCGAAGCTCGCGCTGCTCGTCCCGCTGCTGGTTCCATCGTTCTACCTGATATTGCGGATCGTCGGGCGGCGCTTGCGCGGGTTGGGCCAGGCAATCCGGGGCGCCGAGGCACAGGTAGTGGCCATTGCGGGGGAGAATCTCCAGATGCTTCCCGCGATCAAGGCATTTGCCCGCGAAGGCCTCGAATCGGCCAGGTACGCTGCGCAAGTGCATGAGGCGATGGAACTTTCCATTCAGGAACGCCGCATCTATGCCACGCTTGAACCGCTGATTGCGCTGATCGCAGGGGCCGGTGCAGTGGTTCTGCTGGTACTGGCGGGGCAAGGCCTACAGGCCGGCAGATTGTCGCCCGCCGAACTGTTCAGCTTCTTGTTCTATGCCGCCTTGCTGACCAGGCCGGTCGGCACGCTCGCCCAGGTCTATGGCCAGGTCCAGACTGCACGCGGCACGCTGGCGCGGCTGCAATCAGTGCTCGACGAGCCGGTCGAACCGGGCCTGCTCGCTTCTGGCCATGTCGAGCGGGCAACTGGTGCGATTTCGTTCGAACGGATCGGTTTCGCTTACCCTGACCGTGACGCCACGCTGCAAGACGCCAGCGCCGTTATCCGCGCCGGGGAAGTCGTCGCCTTCACAGGCGCCAATGGCACGGGCAAAACCACCCTCGTCAACCTGCTACTACGCTTCTACGATCCGCAACATGGCCGGATCCTGCTAGACGGCCACGACATTGCGTCTATCGCCGTGCAGGACCTGCGCCGCCAGATAGGCCATGTTCCCCAGCGCGCCTTGCTGTTCAACGCGACGATCCGCGCCAACATTGCCTATGGCCATGCCGAAGCAGGCGACGCGGAGATCGAGGCGGCGGCGCGATTGGCGCAGGCGCACGACTTCATTGTCGCCCTGCCCCAGGGTTACGAGACCCGGATCGGCGATCATGGATTGCGGCTTTCTGGTGGCCAGCGCCAGCGCATTGCCCTGGCCCGTGCACTGGTCAAGAACCCGCCGGTGCTTGTCCTGGACGAGGCGACCTCGATGTACGATCTTGAAGGCGAGAACGCTTTCATTGCCGCTTGCGCCACTGCCCTCCAGGGACGGACTGTGATTCTCATCACCCATCGACCTGCCAGCATGGCGCTGGCCAACCGCATTTTCGCCATCGAGGACCGCGCCATCGTGGAACTGCCATGAGCGGAATTTGCGGCATCGTCGCGCTGGATGGGGCAGAGCCTCGCGCTGAACAGATTGCTGCAATGACCGCGATGCTCGAACGCCGCGGCCCTGATGGCACCCACCATTGGCTGGGCCGCGGCGCGGCGCTGGGGCAAACGATGCTGGCGACCACGCCCGAAGCGTTGGTCGAAGTGCTGCCGCTGACCGACGTGGCGAGCGGCTGCACCATCACTGCCGATGTCCGCCTCGACAACCGCGAGGAGCTGATCCCGGCTCTCGGCCTGTCAGGCGAAACCTGCGTAATCGGTGATGGCGAACTGATCCTGCGTGCCTACCTCGAATGGGGCGAGGCATGTCTCGATCATTTCCTCGGCGATTTTGCCTTCGCCATCTGGGATCCGCGCGCTAGTCGGCTGTTTTGCGCCCGCGATCAGATCGGCATTCGCCAGCTGATCTATTGCCACGTACCAGGACGACTGCTTGCCTTCGCGACCGAACCTCGCGCGCTCCTGACGCACCCGGACGTGCCGCGCAGGATCAACGACGGACGGATTGCGGATTTCATTCTGGATCTGGAGGGAATAAATTACACGGAGACCTTCTTCGAAGATCTTTTCCGCCTCCCGCCGGCCCATTGCCTGATCTGCGATGCAAGCGGCCTGATGATCCGCCGCTATTGGCGACTCGAACCCGGTCCCGAACTCAAGCTGGAATCGGACGATGCATATGCCGAGGCATTCCTCGAAATCTTCACCAAAGCCGTCGCTTCGCGGTTGCGGTCTGCGGGACCGGTGGGCGCGATGCTGTCGGGAGGCATGGATTCCGGATCGATTGTCGCCATCGCGAGCCAGCTGCTTGCGACTGAGCACCTGGGCCCTCTCATCACCATTTCTGCAGTGGGGCCGAATAGCGAAGCGTGCGTAGAAACCCGCACCATCCATGCAGCCCTGGCAATGCCCAACCTTGCTCCAACTCTTGTCGACCACGCCAACATGCAGCACGAGGCGGAAGATTTGATTCATCTGGCCCATCAGATCCAGGAGCCGTTCGATGGCCACATGAATCTGATCCGGACAGTATATCATGCGGCGCAGCGTCAGGGAGTCAAAGTCTTGCTCGATGGCGCGGGCGGTGATCTGCTTATGCATGAGGGCAGTCATCTTGCGCGCCTGATGCGGCGCGGGAGGCTGATCGCCGCAGTGCGAGAAGCACGGGCTTATGCCAGGTTTTACGGCGCGCCGGCGTTTGCGTGGCGGCTTGTAGCAAGAGGCCTGTGGCGCGCGTTTGTCCCACCAAGATTCCGGTCGCTTTGCAAGCGGCTAAGAATACGTGTTTCCGGACTAAAAAGCGCCCGCGGCCTGGAGATCGATCCGGAGTTTGCCGAACGCATCGATGTGCAAGGCCGCCTGCGGGAGTTCCAGAGCCACATTCCCTACCGCGAGGTTTCACTGGCTGAGGAAAAGGCAATGGCCATGACGCACCCGAGCTTCGTTGCCGGGCGGGAGCGCTATGACCGGGTTGCCTCTTCGCTGAATGTCGAGCCGCGCGATCCGTTTCTCGACCTGCGGCTAATAGCGTTTTGCATGTCTTTGCCAGCAGACCAGCTGCTGAGGGCGGGCTGGCCGAAGATCATCATGCGGCAGGCGATGGCCGGCATTTTGCCCGAGGCGGTTCGCTGGCGTCAGGGTAAAGAGCATCTGGGATGGCGCTTTTCCGAGGTACTTCTTGACGACGATTGGGCCGGCTGGGAGCGGTATCTGGCTGAAGGCAATGCGCCCCTGGGTCGATATGTGAAGCTATCTAGTATGGATAACATGTCATTGACGGACATAAAAAAGCTGGACAAAGCGGCCCGATCGGAGCTAGGATATTTGCGTATATGGCTGGATAATGTGGCCTATCTTGGTCCAGACGGCTCGCGCGGTACCCCAAAGGTGGAGTTTGAATGATGGTTGAGTCGAATCTCGGAGCCGATAAGGCCGCTTCATCGTCCTATTCAGCGCCTCAGCTCGTTGTCTACGGCAGCGTCAAGAAGCTGACCGCTGCCGGAACTGCGGGTTCCAATGAAGGCGCTGGGGCGGGTTGCGGCGTAGATCCCCTGAAGATGTGCTGACCTACGCAGCGTTCAATCTACCCCTGTGCACCTGGGCGGCTGGGATTGTGTCCGCGGCATTCGATCTGGCCTAAATATATCTGAAGATTCGGAAATTCTCGTCTGGCAGGATGAGCTCGGGCAGTTGTCTGTCAGCCGGCCCGACGTTCGTGTGCCCCATCTCTATAGATTGCGATTGACGGGTCAAATCGCGGTTGACCTGTTCTGTGCTGATCGGGTCATGCATGAGGTCCCCATAACGCCAGACCTCCCGCAGACTACTCTTGATCATTTCCTGACAGATCAGGTCTTGCCGCGTGTCCTGGCGCACGAGGGAAATCTTGTCGTGCACGCGGGCGCGTGTCGCTGCGATGATCGCGCATTCATTGTGATGGGTGAATCTGGCCGGGGAAAGTCAACTCTTGTCGCAAGTCTTGATCGTGCAGGATTCCCACTTCTTGGAGACGATGCCCTGGTTGTCCAATGGGAGCGGCACCTCCCCCTGGTGAAAGCTGTCTATCCGAGCCTGCGCTTGCTGCCGGACTCTCTGGATGCGCTGTTTTCCGAGCCGCCGGAGACGACACAGGTGGCTCATTATTCGCCAAAGCAACGCATCAGCGTGCCGGTAGAGTCTGATCTCGATGTCGAACCCCTTCCCATCGCAGCGATGTTTTCGCTTTCCCTACCGTCCCTGAATCAGGACATCCTCATTCGCACAATGAGCCCAGCCGAAACTTGCATTGCACTGATCACCAACAGTTTCGCGCTCGACCCCACAGACAAGGCACTGGGCCGCAAGAAGCTGGAAGATGCCAGCCGGCTCGCCAATGCAGTCCCGAGTTTCGAGCTTACCTATCCGCGCGACTATGCGCGGCTGCCCGATGTCCACGCTGCTATTTGCCGGCAAGTGTCGCAATTGGCCAATGCCTAGCCCCGCGGGCGCGGAGATCGCCGTCACTTTCACGCAATTGCCATGCTTCGTGCTATGGTCGGCCGCTGACAAGAGGCGCACCGATTCCCGGGCCGGCCTTCAGGCGAGCGAAACCAGACAAAGATGACCGATATACTGCATAGCCGGCTAGTTCCTTCCGACCAGGCGATAGAGAGCCGGGTCGGCGACGAAACGGTGCTGCTCCACCTGGAGAATGAGACCTACTACGGCCTCGATGCCGTGGGGACCAGTATCTGGGAAATGCTGAAGCAGGGAATGGCGCTGGGTTCGATCTGCTCAGCCCTCGCCGAAGAATTCGGAGTGCCCCGCGAAACCATTGAAGCTGATACGCGCCTCTTCCTTGCCGAGCTGAAAGCTCACGGCATCCTGATCGATGGCTGATCGATGGCTTGTCGAGGCAGTCGGCCGGCAAATAGCTTGATCAAGGCGGCCCGGCTAGGTCCGCAAGCGTGGATCGACCTTGCGCGGGCCGTGCTGGAGCTGGCGATAGCCAACCGCAAACTTGGCGCACGCACTGCCGGCGAGTTGCTCACCTCGGCAGGCAATGCCGCAGCACTTGTGGGTGACCAATCCCTGTCAGGACGTCAGGCGCGGCTGGTGAGCCGGGTGGCATTTGCCATTCCCCGCATGGCCGCCCGAATGCCGTGGCGTTCGGATTGTCTGGTTCAGGCTCTTGCCGCGCAGCGCTGGTTGCGGCGCAACCATATTGCAACAGCGCTGACAATCGGGGTCATCAAGGAACCGGACTCGGAATTTGCGGCGCATGCTTGGCTGAAGGTCGGCGATGCCATAGTGACTGGTGGAGATATCACCGGTTTCGAGCCTTTGGTGGCGGCCGGGCCGGGCTTGCCGCCCCCGGCAAAGTTAGCCCGCTGACAGGGCGCAGCCCTTCGCTTTCATATCGTGTCTGCCTCTGCCCGGCTAGCCCGGCAGCCTCAATTACGCCTGGTGTATCGTTACCTAATTGCGGCTCTCAGCGAGCGTCAAAACTCGCCCGATACGCACATCTATGTCGAGGACCCGCTCAATGGCAGTCGCAAGGTCAACGTCGTGCTGGCGCTGATAGTAGAGCACTTCGTTGAGCTTGGCGTCGACCAGATATCGATACCAGAAACCTTGCAGAATATGGAATTGCGCGCCTTTTGCCCCATCGAGAAACCCCAGACGCAGCACGTAGCGGTAAAGGAAATAGGCGAAAGCGCGGAAGCCGGCCGGCAGACGGTAATAGATTTTCTCCTTGATCCAGCGTTTGCCACTAGTTTGGCTTCCCGCCTCGAGATGCTGATTGTGATGGATCTCATGCTGCAGCAGCACGTCGACCACTTCTCGGCTCGCATAGGAATTGTGCTTGGCTATCCACCAAGTCAGCGGCTTGAGATTGTCATCGAGAAGCTCCCCGTCTAAGTGCGTGGTGCCGCCATCAACGACGATGTGCTCGTCCATCCAGCGATCTTCGCTCCTGCCATATCCAAATCGAAAAAGGCGAAGCACCTTGACGGGAAACAGGCCAGCGTGCCGGATTGACCGCCCCAAGAAACTCATCCGGCGATTTAGGTAGACACCGGTAGTTTCCGCTCCTAGCGTCGGCAAACTTGCAGTGATTGCCCTAGCCAATTCGGGCATGATGATCTCATCGGCATCAAGCCGCAGGACCCATTCAGTCTCGTCCGGCAGCTGTGTCAATGTCCAATTGAATTGCTGTGCCTGCGTCACGAATGGGTGGACGATTACCTCCGCACCCATCCGCCGGGCAATCTCGGCCGTGCCATCGCTCGATCCGCTGTCGACCACGACGACGCGCCGGGCAAACGGCTGCACAGACCCAATCGCGCGTTCGATGTGGAGTTCTTCGTCACGGGTGAGAATGACAACGGTGATTGGCAGATCCGTCCCGTGTTCGCTGCCTTGCGGCGGAGTTGATGCCTGGAAGGTTTGCATCAAATTTTTTTCTGTCTCGCCGGCCTAGCAGGGTTCCCTACTGCCACCACCCCGGGTGCGATGTCTTTCATCGCCACTGCCCTTGCGCCAAGGATCGAGCTAGCGCCGACCGTCACGCCAGGACCGACGAAGGCATCGGCGCAAATCCACGAATTGTCGCCAATAGTTATGGGAAGCTTAAGCAAGGGTCGGTCAGGGCGACTCCAGTCATGCGTTCCTGCGCAAAGGTGGGCTCCCTGGGAAATCGTGACGCTCTTGCCCAATGTGATAGGGCCGAGCGCATAGAGGATTACCCTGTCGCCAATTCCACTGCCTTCGCCAATCGATAGATTCCAGGGAATGCTGACAAGCACACTGGGGAAAATCTGCACATTGGTGCCGATCCTAGCGCCGAAAAGCCGCAATAGCCACCTTCGCCATCCCCAGAAGGGCCTGGGGCTGAATCGAAACCACGGCCGGGCAGCTGCCCAGAAAACCCGCCCCGCCAGTTCCCGCCTGGTCCACTTCCGCGCGGCGCGATTTGCGGCAACGTCAATCTCGTAAAGCATTGAACTCACACGTCATTTGTCGTCTGGCTTGCAGGAAAGTCTCTCCCAAGGCGCGATCTGGCGTAACACTGGAACGGGCGCTCGACGAGATAGTGAAGTGCAGCCGCAAGTAGGAACGCTCCGCACAGCGAGATAGCCGCAGCCAGTGCTGCACCTGCAACGCCGCGAAGACCACTAGCACTGGCAACTTTGCAAGCAATGCTGAAGACGGGAAGTGGACAAGATACAGGCAGTAGAACCAGTCACCGAGCTTCTGTTGCCATTCATGTGCACGCACACCATCTCCCCGCTCCGTGGCCGCAAGCCCACCTATTAGCATTACGGAGGCCAGGAATATGGCTGCATCGATGGCCAGCTGGCCCGTGAAACTTTGACGGTCAGGACCGTCGCTCCACCTGTAGATATCGAACAACCAACCGGCAAGCAACAGTATGTCTCCGGCCGCCGCGAACGCAGCAGAGCGGCTTGCGTATACCCCGTCGTTCAGCATGAGCGACGTCGCCACGCCCATAGCGAAGAATACAAAGTATTTCGGTATGAGATTGGCCGGAAAAATATTCGCATTGCCGCCACCAATCATGAGCAACATTGCCGCAAGTCCCAGTGACACCGAGACCAGTCCGATAGAGAGATCAAGAATGAACAGCCCGAAGGCCGCGTATAACAAGAGTTCGTATTGCAACGTCCACGCGACAACTAGGATAGGAGCGCCAGTCCCACCAACCTGCTGCGGGTTCTACGGCAGCAGGAATATCGTCCGCAATATTGTGCCGGGATCTCTTGGCACGCCATCAATGCCTATGCCCATCACGGTCGAGCTGGCCGCGACGAGAGCGAGCACCATCCAATAAATCGGCAATAGCCGCAGGCCCCGTCGCCGCGCATAGCTCGGCAGGCGGTTAGATCGGCTGATGTCACTGCGATGGACGGCCCGGATGATGAAGCCGCTCAGGACAAAGAAGACCAGCACGCCTTGCTGCCCGAAGCGGGTCAATCCGGCCGCCCAGTCGAGACCGAAGTTTTTCGGCGCGGCGTCTGCACCACCAATATGGAAAAACAGCACCGCGAGTGCAGCCCAGCCGCGAAGGGCCTGGAGCTTGGTCAGCATCACGTCAGGCCCTACCACCTGGAACGCCCCGGATGGCCAACGAAGGTCGGCCGGGAACTGGCATCAGCATGTGGCCACCATTTCAGGCTTCCCCCGCAACCCATTGATCCAGCTGAAGCAGTCGGCAAGATTTGCGCCGATCACTGGCCAGGAGAACTCGCTCTGCATCCATTGCTTGCCTCGCTCGCCCATGGCTTCACGCGCCTCATCCGATAGCGATAGGGCATGTGACATTACGGCCCGAAAGGTGTCGAGTTCGGCCGGCACCCACCACCCGCAACCGCTCCGTTCAAGGCCCTGCCACGGAGCGCCATGCGAGGAAATGACCGGAACCCCGCATGCCAGGGCCTCGGCAACCGTTATGGCGAAGTTCTCGTTGTGCGAAGGCAGGACAAACAGGCCGGCATCGGCAAACGCAGCCCATGTTTCAGCGACGTTCTTTTCGCCTTCGAACGTTAGGCGGCGCAGCCCCAGCTTCTCCGCCAACTTCCGGAGTTCCAACCGATAGTCCGCTTCGTCCGGCCCGACTATTTTCAGTTCCCAGTCGGGGTGTGGGTCCTCAAGGGCAGCCCAGGCGTGGAGGAGCAGAGTGAGGTTCTTTTTGGGATGCAACCGGCCGAGCGATAGCACCGTTCGCCTGGCTGGTCTCGACACGGTCTCGCGTTGTGGCGGGAGATCGACGCCATTGGGAACAATTGCAATCGGTTGTCTGAGGCCCAATGCGCGGATTTCTTCGGCCTCGGCCTCGCACGTGGCGTGAAACATCGCGGCGCTGGCAAGAAACCGATCGAGATAGAGAAATCGGGCAAGTTTCTTTTTGTCGGAAGAGAAGCTCAGAGCCGCCGGGGCAAGCATGCCGTGCGGCGACACTACGAGCCTGGCGGACGATTTTCGCATGATCCGCAACGCGGCAATGGCAGAATAGCCCCAGATGCCGTGTACATGGACGATCTGCGGGTCGAATTGCCCCACAGCCATCACCAGGCCGTGAGCGTAGCCAAATCGTTGCGGTCCGATCAGCGGCGAAGTGCGAGGCATAGCACCTGCCCACAACTGGCTATCGCGAGTTGCCCAGTTCTGGTCTGCCGGGCCGAAGACGGAGATTTCGTGTCCGGCGTCAGCCAGTGCTCGAGAGAGTTTCTCGACGACAATCTTGACACCAAACCCGGTTGAGGTCAGACCGTCTGTGAGCATTGCGACACGCAATTTCGTCATGCGTTTGCCTGACCCGGACCGAATGGCCCCGGATCGCCTTGCCAACCTGCGTGGACCGAGCGCAGGAATTGCTTTGCCGGTTTCTCCATTTCCTAGGACCAATCTTGCGGGATGCTCGAAACCATTCTGTCGAAATTAGGCGGGTTCTGGAAGGTATTTCCAATCAGACCTGTGCCATGCCGGGATCGGATGGCGAACGTCTGATCCTTCACCGATGGCAATGACCTGCTCCAGAAAATCAGCAGCGGAAAGAGGCGTAATGGTTGGCCGAAAGCGCCGGAGGAGGTCCGCAATTTCTGTGCCGCTATTGAGCCGATACTGCAACCGCTCCATTGCATCGGCGAGCGAACGTATTGACCCGGCACGGAACACTTCGCCCGCCCCGCTTAGTTCGACAAGCTCGCTGGCGCCCACTTTGTCGCTGACGACCACCGGGAGACCGGACAACAATGCCTCGTTGATGCGAATGCCCCAGGGCTCTTCCCGGCCTGGCGCGACCAGCGCACTGCTTGTTTCGAACAATTCTGTCAAATGGGCGTCACTGACGACGCCGGCAAATTCTACGGCCCTATCGAGGCCAAGTCGCTTCACCTGCTGGCGCAGTTGATGTGCCGACTTTCCGAAGCCGGTTATGGTTGCGGACACATCGAGCCCCCGGCCTCGCAGCAAAGCAACCGCGTCGATTAGGATATCCTGACCCTTGAAAGGCTCGAGATAGCCGATGCAGAGCAAGCGCAATGGCCCGCATGCCACAGCGGGTGCAACGCTGCGTTCGGCGAAATCCGGAAAATAGCCGAAGGGGTGAATGCGATCTGCGCGGAAGCCAAGACGGCGAAAATCTCCCTTGAGGTTACCCGATGCCGACAACACGAACTCAGCCTTGCTGGACACCTTCCGGCTCCGCAAGCGGCTTACGGCAGGAGCCAGAAGCCGCTTGGCGATCCTGCGCAAGCCGGATTCCATGTTGCAGGGGGCTTCCATAATGGCCCCGAAATCGCGGCCGCTTGATGCGAGAGATTGAGCGACATGCTGCATCCGAATGTCGTGATAATATCCGTTGATGATATGCAGGCCGGGACGCTCGGCCATAATCGCATCCGCTTCCTGGCTCCAAGTCCGATCGTCAAGAACCCTGAGCGGCATACGCCCGTGCTTTGGCACGGACCAGCCAAGATCCGTGCGAAATTTCGGCAGTGCATGCAGCGACACGAACAGCACGTCCCGGCAGTGCTGCTCCATCAGGTGCTGGAACATCGGGATCGCGCTCTTGCACGGTATCGTCCACCAAACAGTCACCTGCCGCCTGAACATGTTGCCTCCAGAAGCTCGCCCAAGTGCCGACCCTTCCAAAGCCGGTTCTCGAATTGGCCGCGAAGATAGGCAGGCGACATGAGTCTGTGCGCGACCTTCAACCCGCCAGCCACCCATGTCGGGATCGGGAGGCGATAGGCCTGAGTAAGCGCCAGAATGTGAGCAAATTCGGTGTCTTGAATGGCAGCAATCTTCTGCTGGACCGGATCAGACGGGTCAGCAAACATATGGCCCGAAACCTTCGCCGCCGGGTGAAGGCGCAATGCCCAGTTGTAACCCTTCAAACGCCGGAACTCCGCACCACTCATGCTGAAACGCCACCAAAGTTCGGTATCCATCTGATAATGTAGGTCAAGGTTGACCCCTCCCACGCGCTCGTAAAGTTCCCTTGCGAAAAATGCAGAGGGACCGCCCGCCGCTAACAGCCCGTGCCTTGGCGACGCCCAGCGCGCGTAGCTCTCACCTCGCCAGCACCGCAAGATCTGGTCATTGATATCGATCCAGACGACATTACCCAGAGCCCATGAGCAATTGTCCGCTGGAGTCATTGTTTCCGCGACTTCCCGCAATGTGCCGGGCAGCATCAGATCGTCGGTATTGAGCCATGTGAAAACCTGTCCGGATGCGCATTCAAATCCCTTGCGAAGCGCATCGCTCTGGCCTTTATCGCGCTCGGAAATGACCACGGAAATATGTTTGCGATAGGACTCGACCACTCTCATCGTATGGTCCGTGCTGGCACCATCTACAAACAGGATTTCCTTGTTCGGATAATCTTGCCGAATGACCGATTCGAGGGCAGCGGCCACGAATTCGGCCTGATTGTAGGACGGAATTACAATTGAGATTTTCAACGCCCGGTTCCCCACTTCTGATCAATCCGGCCGGCGCGCAATCTGTTCATGTGGTTGTAGATACGAGCAGAATTTGCCTGAGCACTCAATACGAGCGCGATCGCGAGTGCCTGTGGGAAAAAAAATCGGACAGTCTGCGGCGGACTGAACAGGACATGCCATATAATCTGGACAAAGCAGAAAACTGCTGCCGGCAACAACGGGGAGTAACTACGAAAAATGCCGTTGAATATTTTAAAGATATTTTTTGCAATAAACAATGATGATATTAAGCCCAGCATGCCAGACCAAACCCATGATGACAATATCAAAGAATGCACCGGTATGTACTTCCAATTATCTGCGTATTCTCCATACTCTTTTGCAACTCCTATTTTTTCCAACATCAGAGTGTCATAATAATTTCCAACATCTCTCGCCCACGATCCAAAACCAAAGATCGGCCTATCGCCAATAACGTCTATGGCTATACTCCATTCCGAACGCCCCTGCATAAGTAATTCGAACGGATTATACGGATTATCCATTCGCATAAGTTGGATTGCATTGTGCCCAACGCCCGATCTGAGAGACTCGTAAGTGTAAATACAATAAATTCCGTAAGCACACGCCAACATAGCAACGAAGAGAATCGGAGCCAACGCAGCATCAATATGACTCCTATTTTGAATCGCAATGGTGATGATACTCGAAAAAAACAAAACGACTCCGGCTGATCGCGCATCAAGCCACAGATAAGTTACTGCCGAAACAATAAATACCAAATAAGATGCCCAGCGAAGTTGAAAGAAATTCAATAAACAAACGAAAAATACTATAGATGGAGTGATAAAAGGCTCAAATCTTACCTTGAAATAATCAGAAGAGCTCAAGGCGTTATTTACATCAAGAGCGAAATCTATAGACTTATCTCCGTAGAGAGGCTCACCAAAAACTGCCTTCGCCGTAGCGGTGGCAATTAGAAAAGTAAGAAAGGAACGCTCGTTGGCAGAAACCACGGTTAAGACGAATACAAACGTGATCCCGCCAAAGATTGGTGTTGAAGCAGCCCGGACGCTATTAAATATCTCTGTTTCGTTTATGAGGTCTGCTAAAACTATCGAAACAATCCATAAGCAGTAAGCCAAAAGCATACTTCTTGCCAGTGGATATTTTTGAAGAGTTCCCTTCCAGTTGACAAATGCAACGGAAGCCAAGCTTAATATTTCCGACAAGTAAAACCTAACTTCATAATTGATAGTGAACGCCCAGCCGATGCCATATAATGCCATGAGCGCATGCGGCCAGAACGGCCGTTGCATAGACACAGCGTCATAGGCGAGTGGGTGATTAGTTTGTTGCATGTTCTGATCCTGATAGCAGACTCAGCCCTGCAGATGTGCGGGTTCGCCACTCAGAGCACTGGGTTTTCGCGCTCGCCACAAGCTGCGATCCATCAGCAAGGCGCCAAGTTATACGGCCTAGGCGCCCTGAACTCGACCGACTCGCTCCTTCGGCGGGACTCGATGCCAGACAACTCATGCCAGCACCATCCGCATGACCTGCCAGGCGATCAGGCAGGCAGACAAAATAAGCCCTATGCAGATTGATATTACCAGCCCGCTGCGGACTAAGACTCGTTGCAATTGCAACATCGCACCGTTTCCGAATAGCTGGCAACCGAGGCTCAGCATTAGGCCCAGAACAATTGCTGCCGTCAAATAAGCCACGCCATGCGTCCGTCCGGCAACCAAGGCGCCGATAAGCACCGAAAACATGTGAACCAAGTGGCTGATTGTATTCCACCGCATCCGACCGTCGGCTTGGGCCGTCAGGTAGAAAGGGACTCCCACAATATTGACAGACCACGCAAATGTCAGTGGGATGGAAAGCCAAAGCATTTCGAATGAAATACGGCCGAGAACCAGATAGCAAACCAGTGGGCTCAGCACGAGAGCGATGATGGCCGAGGCAAGCGCTCCCCACGCCGAGGCTTTCGTGGCCCGCTGTGCCAGTGCATCGACTTGCGTGCGCTCGCCTTGCTGTAGCGCCGCAAGGGCCGGGATTAGCGGCATCATGGCGGCAATGACACAACCGCGGACCTGGATGATCACTCTCGATGCTAGCTCGTACAGTGCGACAGACTTCGGACCGCCGACCATGTTGAATGCAAACTTCACGAGAGGATCAAAAAACAAATTAAGGATTCCGATGAAGCTCAGCTTCACTCCGAAGCTGGTTGTCGACTTGAACAGTCGCCAGCGCCAGTTGGCCGGGAACCAGCCGATTTGCGGCAGGTATCGATGCAGTGCGGCCCATCCGAGCGAGACCGAGACCGCAAAGCTGAGTAGTTGAGCGTAGGCGAAACCCTTGACCCCATAGGCGGGCACAAGAGCTAAAGCTGAGACTAGCAGCGACAAGGCGCTGATGCACTGGATGGTGGCGCGCATGTCGGTTCGCCGCACGCCGTCAAGACCAGACGCGATTCCATCCGAAAGCCCGCCCAGCATAACAGAACCAATCACAAAAGGCACCAGAAGCAGTGCTTCGTTTAGGTTTCCACCGGCCAAGACAAATGGGAGCAAAAAGGGGGAAATCGCGTAGATAACCAGGCAGATCGCAAAATTCATTGCGAGCGACGTAAGCAAGACGGTGTGGACGGTTTCGCCCAGATCAACTTCATTGCCGCTCCCCCGCATTACTCCGATGAAGCGCCCAAGGCTGCTTGCCCCGCTGACGTCGCCAACCCTAACAACGGCCGATCCAGCCATCAGCAGCGACCAGATGCCGAGTTGGTCGAGGCCAGCTTCGCGGACTATTATCCGATAGACAAGGAACAGGCAGCCCGAAACGAACAATGCCTGAAGAAGGGCGGCAGCAGTGTTGCGGGAGAGGGAACCCACTTTCATTTTCAACGCTGCTTTCTCGATGGGCGTTGATTACAGGGCTGCTTGTGGGGCAAAAGCATCACGGCGAAATGCAAAGCGCGATTTGCTGGTATCAGTTTGTCATCAACCAATGCACTTGCACCGTGAATTCCAGCAAGCAATGCGAAGGGTGAATCGGCTTGCAAACTGCGTTCACGCGTCAGGAGGGAACCAAGAAGCGTCGCAAGATCCAAGTCATCCTGCCTCGATTGCGATGGATCGTCTGGAGATCCAAAATTCAGTTCCACAGCCGGTCGGTTCCGGCTCAAGACCGGAGGCCAGGTTTGCAGACACGTCGGCAAATCGATTCACATCCAGCAGTCAGGCAATGGCACCGCCGGAATTCCCGAAACATTCTCGCGGTCCAATGGGTGGGGAAGAGTTGGTCTCCGCGAAGGGTCGAGCTTTGCACGATCTTTACGCAGGAAAGTGAATTCCATCACCGGTGGGATCGATATGTTTCCGCGAACCGTTGGGCGGCAAACATTATTCGGATGGATGTGAACCACATAATGAAACCTAAGCAGTTTCTGAAATGTCGCTCGGATCATCGCAAAAGGAAAAGCAGCGAACATGCGGGTCAGATGGTGAAACTCGATTGCCATGATTCTGAAGCTTTCTAAAGTCTCGTCGCTGGCATCTAGCAGGACCCGATACTCAGCGCCCTCAATGTCCATTTGCAACAGTCGATCGCCAGCGTATTCTCGCCCGATCGCCGCGCAGATTGTGTCGAGCCGCATGTTGCGGTCATCTTCAAATACATCGACGAATTTCTTGACGAAATGAAAGCGCGGATGGTTAACAGGTGGGCCGTCAACGGATGCATCCGCCATGAATATGTCGCAACCACGATCCGCCACCGCATAATCGAAACAAACTTCGGTCGAAACGCCAGGCGAAACGCAAGCTGAAATTCCCTCGAGATCGTCTGGCAAAAGATACCCGCCGTCGTCGTTGCTTCCTATCCGCACGAGGTTCTGCTTGATTGGCACAGGTTTCAGCTGGTCGATCAGGGCTTCGACCTCGCCCAAGTCTGTAGCTGGCTCGAGCCATGCCCGATAACCCGACGTAAATTCGAGGAAGGCCTTGATCTGATGCTTCATAGATGTGCCCAGTTGTTGCGAAAATTTAGAGCGCGGTTCCAGATCGTACGGCGTATTTGGTCCTGCATGCGCTTCATAGCTTTTCCAAAGACAGACCGGACAGGCGTGCCGTTGAGGCAATTTGGGACTGTTCAGCCGTAGCGGTTAGCTGCCAGCTTTGCGCCGTACAGGATGGCGGCACGATGATTGGTGCCCGATAAGTCGTACGTCCAGCCGTAACTGGCAACGATTGCTTCCAGATGGCTACCGGTGAGCTCTCGCCCATGCATGTCGCCACCCATTGAAGCGCCGCGTGTGGCCCGCCCTCGAAATAATCCGTCGTCTGGGCAAGTTGATAGCGTCCCGGCGTCAGGAGTGTGACACGCTGCGCAATCGTGCCAGAGCGCTCGGACCCGACGCGAATGGCAAGCCCAACCTTGCCATCAAGCGTCGTTTCAAAGGCAGCGTCGTTGGTAAAAGTCCAGCCGAGAGCGGAAAGCCGCGCATCGCTGGTTACGGATGAAAACGCGATCTGATCGATCGCCTGCGTGATGCTCGAGGGTAACTGGTGCACAAGATCGCGAAGCGCGGCGTACTGGCCTCGCGCGAGCAATTGCCCGATCAGTTGCGCTTGAAGATTCCGCATAGCCGTTGGTGGCTGATGCAATCGCACATGGTTCTGGAGTGCAATCACCGCCGCAGGGTCACTTCCGAGACCAATTGCTTTGTTCAGGAATTCGACGCTCCAGCTGCGGCCCGCGTATTTGCGGAGCGCGCTTCTGATCGACGGGTCGGCGATTGCTTGCGCCAGTACTGCAAACAATGCCTCGCGCGCATGCGGGAACGTGGTGAGCGCCCGGTCATAGTGCGCAAGGGCGCCGGCGACATCGCCCCTTCCGGACTCCAGTTCGATGAGCATCAACTGCACAGCGAGATCCCGCCGCGAAATACGCTCGGACATCGCTGCCATCTTTGCGCTGGCCCTCGCATCGCTCCGCGCCGCGATCATGGCGAGCTGCCGCATCGCTATGCCATTGAGCGGGCCGACACGCAGCGCTGCCTTCGCATTCGAGCCGATTGCGTACGCATGCTTGGAGAAAAGTGCCGGGTTCATGGCTGCCACCTCGTTGCCCCGAACTTGCAGAGCCGGAGCGCCAGCGAGCAAAGTCGGCACGCTTGCACTCTCGACGACTTGCCAGTGCGCAACTGCTGCGTCCCGGCTCGCCAATGCGGCGACGAGCAGGGTCACAGCAGACAGGAATACGGACCGGTAGGGCATCTTCCCCCGGCGCAGCATATATTTATTCAGGACTGGCTCGCTAATGTGCTCAAACCTTGCCAGTTGCTACGCCCTCGGCCTTGTCGCGGCCGTAGTCGTAACCGTATCCGTAGCCGTATCCGTAGCCGTAGGAGTGGCCGCTATAGTCAACCTTGGTCACAACTGCTCCGAACACGTGGTTCTTGCCCACTTGCAGCCGATGCAATGCCCCGCGTATGACCCGCACGGCAACTCTTTCTGTCTCAATGACAAAAATGCATCCTTCGGTTGCCCGGCCAAGCAACGGGGCGTCGGCAAGGCCAAGCACCGGTGGCGCATCGATGACGATATGATCGTAGCGTTGCAACAGCTTTGCAAGCAGGTGGTCCATCCTGTCAGTGCTCAGCAATTCGGCAGCGCTGGGCGGGTTGGGACCGGCCGGCAGCACCGACACACCCTTGGCCGCCAAGGGAATTGTATAGGCGGCGTCATTGTCGTCCCCGGCAAGCAAATTGCTAAGGCCGTGGGAATTGTCGTTGCCGACGAGCTTGTGGATCGAAGGCGAGCGCATGTCCCCGTCTATCAGCAATACTTTCTTGCCGATGCGGCCCATTGAATAGGCAAGCGACAAGGCCGTGGTGGACTTGCCTTCGCCTGGTTGGGCACTCGTGACGAAGAGCGTGCGAGGAAGGCCGTGCGGCGTGGCCAGCGCGAGGGCGGTCTGGACACTGAAATAGGCTTCGGACAGTGCTGACTTGCGATCGGCAAGCTGGTCCTCAGGTTTGCCGCTAGTCAGCGGAATGTTGCCGATCAGCGGCAGATTGATCAGCCGCTCGACATCGCTGGGATCGCGAATACCATGGTCGATCTGTTCGAGCCCAAGCACTACAGCCCCTGCGATTACCAGCCCGGCAAGCAATGCGAGCGCAAGGTTTTTCACGAGGCTCGGCGCCGATGGCCCGGTTGGCACCTTGGCACTATCGACAATGACGATATTGGTCGCCCCGACCGTACCGGCGATGCCGATCTCCTTGTATCGCTGCAGCAACGCGTCGTAGAGTTGGCGATTGGTATCCGCCTCGCGCTGGTAGATGTTGTACTGGATCGTGTCTCGCTGCTGCTGGTCGAGGCGCTCCTTGAGTGCGCTTACCTGCTGGGTCAGCGCGGCTTCCCGCCTGACGGCTTCGCCGTAGCTCACCTGGCGCCCGGCGGAGAAGCGCGACGTCTCGCGGGCTATGGCCGCGTCGAGTGAATCGATCTGCTGCTTCAAAGCGCGCGCTGCCGGGTATGCGGGCTCGAACTGCACGAGCATGCGTTGATACTCGCCCGCAGCTTCCTCGCGTCGCGTGCGCAGGCTGGCGATCGTGGCGCTGCCCAGGGCCTCCTGGCTGACGTCGCCGCGCTGGTTGCCAGCACGGCTCTGCGCGGTAATACGATCGTTCCGGGCGGCAAGCAGCGCGGCATTCAACGCCGCGAGGTTATTGGCGGCGAGCGTCTGGGATTCGAGGCTGCGGCCGCTGGCGTCACGCGTAGTAGTCAGCGTGACGATATTGCGATTGGTCGCGAATGTGACGACATCGCGCTCGGACTGCTCCAGCTTGGCGCGCAGCGTCGCCAAACGACCCTCGAGGAAGCGCCGGGCATCCGCGGTCGAGGAATACTGCCGGTCCATGTTGGCGGCGATGAATGCCTGTGGCCAGGCATTGGCGATCCTGGCCGACCATTCGGGCGAACGGCTGGTATACTTGATATCGACCAGGCGAGAGCTGCGGATTGGCGCGATATTTATGTTGGAAAGGAGGATTGCCGCGGCCTGGCGCTCGCGCCTTTTCAGTTCGACCGCCGGAAGCGCCCCTGCGGCGTCGGCGCTCTGCCCAGTTTCGGCCAGATTAATCCCGTGCGCGGCAAAAAAAGACGGATCGTCGGCCAGCTTTAGCGCCCGGGCAACTCTTTCGCCAAGGGATTCCGCGCGTAGCAGCGCATACTGGGTATCGTAGAACTCCATGTCGTAAGGCGAGGTGGAATTGCTATCCAGCCCGTCAACGTTGGTCACGTTCTTCTGCTCGCGGTTGATTTCGATCTGCGAGCGCGCGGTATAGAGTGGTGAAGTCAGCAGGGTCACCACGACGCCGATGGAAAGCGCGGCCAGCATGATACCGGCAACGACCAGCCGCCAGCGCACCAGCACTTGCCAATACTGGATGAGCAGCGGCGGCAGGGAGAGCCTTTCCTGCAACGCGGCAGGGCCGGCGGTCCACGCCGGCATTCCGGCAACGCCGGGCTCGAGAGGCAAGGTTTGGTCGATCTGAGTCATGGCTTTCGTGGGGATTGGCCGATCAGTTCGCCAGGCGATCGATGGCTATGATAAGCGGCGAGGTGATCAGGGGAACGATGGACAGCAGGTCCTTGAACAGGCGCCGCGAAGATGAGTCGCCCACCATCACCACGTCATTCGCATAGACATCTGGATCGGCATAAGCGCCGTGCCGGATCGCATTGAGATCGTAGAGCGCGGCGAGGCGCTCTCCGCGAACCTGGCGGAAAATGACCACATCGTTGAGCTTGGAGAACTCGGTTGTGCCGCCAGCGACAGCCATCGCGCGCAACAGGCTCATCCTACCGACGACCGGATAGACACCGGGCTTCGTCACTTGCCCTTCAACAGTGACGACCTGGCTTACAGTCTCCTTGAGATTGACTGTGACCTTGGGATCGCGAACATAATTGGCTCGCATCTGCCGGGCGATGATGTCTTCGATCTCGCTCGGCGTGTGACCCGACACATCGACGACGCCGGCAAGCGGGAATGAAATGCGGCCGGTCGCATCGACCTGAACCTCGCGCTGGACCAGTTCGGGAATGCCGAAAACGTCAATGATGAGCTTGTCCATGGGTCCGACGTAATAGTCCCGGCCAGTGCTGGTCATATCGCCTCGCTCGGGCGGAGGCAGTGCGCTGGCTTGAATAACCCGAAGACCCGGATCACCGCCCAGCTTGGGCGTATGGGAACAGCCGGCCAGCAAGGTCAGGACCAGCAGCAGGCCAACGGCCCGCCCTGTGGCAGCAAGACGCGAGCGACGTGAATCGGACCCAGGATTAACCATTATTGGTAATAAATTCATCAGGCGACGATCCATGGCCGAGTTTTTCCAGTTGCGCAACATGCCCAGACCGCGGCGAGCGTAATCAACGCGGCTAGCGAGGGCACCCTGAGCGGATAGTCGCTGAGGCTGGCGATTGCCGCCAATGCAATCAGGACAATGCTGAGGCGCCCGCGCCGCACCTCCGGCGAAGAACCGCCCGGCACCGACCATAAGCGCAGTGCGCACGCCAGCCAGGCCACCGCGGCGGCAATCAGGATCAGCCCGGCAGCAACGCCGCCGTCGATCAGCACCTCGATCAAGTCATTGTGCGCATGGTTCAGATAGTCGCTGCTCAGCAAGGCATCGGGTTCAGCGACCTGGTAGACCTGCGCGAACGAGCCCATGCCGCTTCCCGTCAGAGCATAGGTACCTAACATCGCCAGCAGAGCGGGTAAGACTTGCAGGCGATCATCGTTACTCACGCTCGAGCCAAGCAGCCTTGTCCAAGCCTCGGCATTCCCTGCCCAAACGCTTAGTGCCGCCATTGCAGCCACTGCTGAGCCGAGCGCCAGATAGATGGCTGGACCCGTCAGCCACTGCACCCGCCGCGTCGCTGGCCTCGCCGATTCCAGCGGCAATTCCCGGCCAAGGACGAAAGGGATTGAAGCTATGGCCAATGCACTGAGCAACAGCCCCGAGCGCGAGCCGGTGATGAAGACCAGCGGCAAGAGCACCAGCCCTGCCACCGCCGACAGCAATAGCCGGCCCCGGTCAGCACCTTGTCCCGATCCGCGCGCCAGGACCGCCAGCATCGGGAACATCATCGCAAGCATCAGTGCCTGATGGTTGCGGTTGGCGAATAGCCCGACGGCCGATCCCGGGTTGGTCACCTTATAAAAATAGAGTGGGCCTGAAGGATCGCCCAGCTTCTGCAACAATCCAAGCTGTGCACTGGCGCCGCATAATGCGAGAATCACGCCGAGCAGGAGTTTGTGCTCTTTCGGGTCAGTCTGAATGCCAAGGACCAGCGCGCCCAGCGGCACTGCAAGCGAAAAGAGTGCGTTGCGCGTCATATCGGGTGCAAGACTGAACGGGCGCCAGATCGCGCCCAGCCCTGCGACCCGATCGATCTCGCTAACGAGCTGCCGGCCTGGCAGCATCGACCATAGGCCGGGCGGCAGCGGGATTAGCTGCAGGGCAGGCAAGGCAAGGATCGCCACCGCCAATGCAATCAGGCCGCGATGCGCCTCGACATGCGACTTGCGCAACCGCAACAGGCCGAACCCGAGCAATAGAACAGCCGCCGGCCGCAGCACCATCAACGATGCCACTTCGGCGCGCGCGCTTCCTCCGGCAACGAATGCCACGCACAGCAACAGGCACAGCGCGACAAATGGCGCGCTTATTTGCGGCAGTGACCTGTGGGCATGTCTTTTTCGGTCGGTCGCACGCATTCTTCGGTTCCAGCGCCGGGGCTCGGCGAAGGCTGTCAATCGGGGCCTCGAAGCGAGACTGGGGGCGGAAAAGCATCAATTAGGAAGAGCCGTGAAGCGGACCTGAACGGCTGCCGCAGCGCGGGTGAAGCCAGCCTCCCGCGCCAGATCGAAAATGCTCGCAGACCGGACGTTTGCCGCCTGGCTTGTACCTGGTATTTTGTTAGCTGAGCGCGAAATCGGACGCAAGGCGGCACTGGTCGAGACGGACAAGGACCGGGACGGACAAGTTTGACACCCGTGCCGCGCGTCGCAGCGGCGCTCCAGGTTGGATCAGCGATGGCCGAACCCGGTGACCACCGTCCGGATCGTCATCAGCACGATGACGAAATCGAGCCAGACCGAGAAATTCTTGAGATAGTAGAAATCATATTCCAGCTTGATTGTGGCTGCCTCGGCCATTCCGACATTGCCCTGGTGGACTGCTGCCCATCCGGAAATGCCGGGGCGTACGGCATGACGATATGCGTAGAACGGGATCGCACGTTCGTACTGTCGCGCCAGCGCCAGCGATTCAGGGCGCGGCCCGATCCAGCTCATCTCGCCCTTGAGGATGTTGAACACCTGAGGAAGCTCGTCAAGCCGCCATTTTCGAAGGTACCTGCCAACGCGCGTAACCCGCGGATCGGCCGTTGTCGTATAAGCCGGGCCAAGCCGGTTCACGTGCATCGTTCGCAGTTTGTAGCAGGTGAACCGGCGCCCCTGATGACCGATGCGCGATTGCCGGAAGATCGCGGGACCAGGGCTGTCGATCTGGATGATGACGCAAAGCACGGCGAGCACCGGCACGACGGCAATCAGAGCGACAATGGCCGTGACCGTGTCGAACATTCGCTTGAGTCGAAGGTATGGCTGGGAGAGCAGCTGCCCGAACACTTCCTCGGGATGACCGGCAAGACTCACCCGACCTGTCATCATTTCGCGCAAATGACTCAGTTCGTATAGCGGAATGCCGCGCAGCACCGCCCGACTGAACATGCGTTCCCATGAAGGCCCTTGTTCGGCGCGCCTGTTGAAGACGATACCCTGCACATTTCTAGGCAGTCGCGGTCGCCGCAGGATCACCCATTTGACGCGTTCGGCGAGAACGTCCTCGCCTTCCGGCAAGTCACCGACGATGGCGAGGCGCGGTGCGCTGTAGCGGGCGCGCATGACCGCAACGAAGAAATACCAGGCCAGGCCAATTGCGAAACTGGTGGCAAGGTGGAACAGGCTGAACGAGCGCAGCGAAATGGCCAGCACGCTATAGGCTGCGGCATAGCTCGACAGGAACGCCGGCAGGATCAGCAGCTTGTCATCAACCAGCGGCAAAAGGCCGACCCTGCGCAGGATCGCATGTGCGCCCACCAGCGCGAATATCGAGACAATAGTCGAAGGTTCGATCAGCGCCAGCGCCCCGCCGGCCTCCCTTACGGCCGGGTTGACTGCGGGATGAAACAGTTCCGGCAGGGCAATCGCCAGGACGAGGGCAAAACCAAGGGTAAAGCGATTCGAGCGGATCCAGGCCCCGAAGCGCAGTTGCGGGTCACGCTGGACCGTTCCAAACTGCTGGACGTTGTGCGGAACGGACTGGTTCATATCGGCCCGAAAGCATCACGTCGATCAGCTAAGAGTGGCACTTGGTTCATGCAGGACCAACCGCACACAGTTCGACATGCACCGACACATTGCCGCCCAGCAACTCCAACAGCACGTGCACCCGGCCACGATCGTCCAGCCGCTCGACCTCGGCAAGGCGATTGGCAAATGGGCCGGCGATAAGTCGCACGGACTGCCCCTGCTGTACGTCACTGAAAAGGCCGGCTATGCGGTCGCCGTCGCAACGGTCGAACAGGGCCGCCATCGCCGGCCCCGGCATGGCCTGCGGGCGGCTGCCGGAGGAACCGACGAGACGCCTCACTCCGCGCGTGCCGTTGATAGAGCGCCAGGCATCGCGCTGTCTGTCGAACTGAACGAAAAGATAGCCCGGGAACACAGGCGCCATTGCGTAGTCCACGCGCCTTGCGTGGCGCCGCACTTTTCTGAAACGCGGGCAGAAACTGGCGAAGCCCTGGCGCTCAAGATTGCGCTGCGCCTGGTCTTCCCCGCGAACAATGGTTTCTGCGACATACCACGATGGGGAACTGGTATCACGGTGCATTTTGCGACACGACTCTCGAAGGTAGATTCACGGGTCTACGCGCTGATGCGACATCTTGCCACTTGCCAAAATTGTCATAGTCGTCAGCCCGGGTGATGACTCTTATTTGATGCACGGCCATTCAACGAGCGGTGGTAGGTACATATACCCGCCAAATCAACGGCGAATCTCGGAGACTGCTCGGCCGGTCCAGCGCTTCGGGCATGACCAGCCAGGCGCGTCACATTTGCAACATTAGCGATATTTCGATGCAGCAATCTTTGGCCGTTGAACATTCCGGTCCCGCCGGCGGCGGCACTGAATGAACGACAGAATGCGTGCTGGGTCACACTCTCACATTCTTCTCGACTTTACCGACGCCTCCGGAAAACCCGGAACGCTTCCAGATTTGTTGTTGCACTGCAGCACGATCGGGGTTCTAATGCCCCGTGATCAGAGCCGCGCTGCATCATCTCACGCGATATCGCTACAGCAAGCCGATCCAGCTTGGGCCCCAAGTCGTGCGCTTGCGACCCGCGCCGCACAGCCGGACGGCCATTCCGAACTATTCGCTCAAGATCGAGCCCGCCAACCACTTCCTCAACTGGCAGCAAGATCCGCAAGGCAACTGGCTTGCGCGGATTGTCTTCCCCGACAAAGTCGATCACTTCTCGATTGAGGTCGATCTGCTGGCCGATCTGGCCATCATCAATCCATTCGATTTCTTCATTGATCCCGATGCCGAGCAAGTACCATTCGCTTATGAAGCGCAACTACGCGACGAATTGACGCCATTCTTCGAAACAGACAGCCATGGTCCACTGTTCGAAGCCATGGTGACGGAGTTTTCGAAGTGGACTGGCCGCAGCATTGATTTTCTCGTCGCGCTCAATGCCGCGCTTGAACAGCGCATTGGCTATGTCATCCGCATGGAACCGGGCGTCCAGCCTCCGGAAGAGACTTTGCAACTTGGTACTGGATCATGCCGCGACAGTGCCTGGCTGCAAGTTCAGCTGCTGCGCCGCCTGGGCCTCGCTGCGCGTTTCGTGTCGGGATACCTCATCCAGATGGTCGCCGATGTCGAGCCTCGCGAGGGGCCGAAAGGCCCGCAGGAGGACTTCACCGACCTTCACGCCTGGACGGAAGTATATTTGCCCGGGGCAGGCTGGATCGGCCTGGACCCGACTTCTGGCCTGTTCGCCGGCGAAGGCCACATCCCCCTCGCCGCGACGCCGCATTACCGCAGCGCCGCCCCGATCAGCGGCGTTGCGGAACCGGCCGAAGTGGATTTCCATTTCGAGATGGACATTGCTCGCATCGCCGAGGCCGTGCGGATTACAAAGCCGTTCACTGAGCCGCGCTGGTATTCCTTGCTCGAACTGGGCGACAAGGTCGATGCCGACCTGATCGATCAGGATGTGCGGCTAACGACCGGCGGCGAGCCGACTTTTGTCGCCGAGGACGATGTCGAGGCACCTGAATGGAATGGCGAGGCAGTCGGCCCGACCAAGGCCTTGTTCGCCGACCGCCTGATCCGCCGCCTGCGTGAAAAATTCGCGCCCGGAGCCTTGCTCCACCACGGGCAGGGCAAATGGTATCCCGGCGAAAGCCTGCCGCGCTGGGGATATTCGCTCTATTGGCGCAAGGACGGCGTGCCGGTCTGGCGGGACGACAAGCTGATTGCCGGCGGCGTCCGCGCGGAAACGGACCGGTCGATCGATCCCGTCGGCAAGATCGACGTTCCAAGCGCGGAGCAATTCATTGAAGAAGCTGCCGCAGCGTTCGGCCTTTCGGACGAATACATTCATCCGGTTTATGAGGATGCGGTCAGCTTCATCGTCAAGGAAGCGGAATTGCCGGCGAATACCTCGCCCGACGATCCCAAGCTCGATAATCCTGAAGAACGCGACCGGATCATGCGCACGTTCCAGCGCGGTCTGTCAAAACCCGTGGGATTTGTCTTGCCCATTCAGCGGTGGAACAGCAAATCGAAGCAAATCCCCCGCTGGAAAAGCGAGAAGTGGCAAGTGCGGCGCGGTGCCCTGTTTGCCGTGCCGGGCGACAGCGCGCTCGGCTATCGGCTGCCGCTGGGCTCGCTGCCCTATGTGCCGCCTTCGGACTATCCTTATATTCACCCGCGCGACACGGCCGAGCCACGGGGACCGCTCGCCGATTACCGCAGCCAGGCAATAGAGCGCGACCAGCAGACGCGAGAGGCCATGGCCGAGCGCGAGCAGAGCCATGAATCTGTCGCAGCCCCGGACGCAGAGCGTCAGGAGCGCGTCGAGCAGCAAATCATCCAGGGCGCTGTCCGCACCGCGCTTGCGATCGAACCCCGCGGCGATCACCTTTCCGTATTCATTCCGCCGGTGGAAACCCTCGACGACTATCTGGAAATGGTGGCCGAGATCGAGCAAGTAGCCGAGCGGCTGCGCTTGCCAGTGCGGATCGAAGGCTATCCGCCGCCGCCCGATCCGCGGCTGATGGTCCTGAAAGTCACGCCAGATCCCGGAGTGATCGAAGTCAACATTCAGCCGGCTTCGAGCTGGGCCGAAGCAGTCAATATCACGCGCACGCTGTATGATGAGGCGCGCGACTGCGGACTGACCGCAGACAAATTCATGGTCGATGGCAGATCGATTGGCACGGGCGGCGGCAATCATCTTGTTCTGGGCGGACCCAGCCTCACGGACTCGCCATTCATTCGCCGCCCGGACCTGCTCAAGAGTTTCGTTCTCGAATGGCAGCGCCACCCATCCTTGAGCTATCTGTTCTCGGGCATGTTCATCGGGCCGACCAGTCAGGCACCGCGCATTGACGAGGCGCGGCATGACAGCATTTATGAACTCGAAATAGCACTTGCCCAGGTGCCGCCGCCATCGGAACCGCAGCCTTCGCCGTGGATCGTCGACCGGCTGTTTCGCAATCTGCTGGTCGACGTCACGGGCAATACGCATCGCACCGAAATCTGCATCGACAAGCTGTTTTCGCCCGATGGACCAACCGGGCGGCTAGGCCTGGTCGAGTTTCGCGGCTTCGAAATGCCGCCAGATGCGCAGATGTCGCTTGCCCAGCAACTGCTACTGCGCGCGATGACGGCGTGGTTCTGGCGCGAACCGCGCCAGGGCGGGCTGGTGCGATGGGGAACTGCTCTCCATGACCGTTTTCTGTTGCCGCACTTCGTCTGGGCAGATTTTCTCGATGTCCTGCAGGACCTGCGTCGGGCAGGCTATGACTTTGATCCGGTCTGGTTCGAAGCCCAGCGGCAATTCCGTTTCCCGGTGCACGGCGAAATCGAGGCAGGCGGGGTAACCCTCGAACTCAGCCACGCATTGGAACCATGGAACGTTTTGGGCGAGACCGGCGCGATCGGTGGCACGGTGCGCTATGTCGATAGTTCGACCGAGCGTCTGCAAGTTCTCGCCAAGGGCCTGATTCCCGGCCGTCACATTATCGCATGCAATGGCCGGCGCGTGCCGATGCATCCAACGGGTAGCTCGGGCGAAGGCGTTGGCGGCGTGCGCTACAAGGCATGGGCGACCGCCAATTGCCTGCACCCGATCATGAAGCCGCATGCGCCACTGACATTCGATGTTCTGGACAGCTGGAACGGCCGGTCATTGGGCGGCTGTGTCTATCATGTGGCGCATCCGGGCGGGCGCGCCTATGATGACGTTCCGGTCAACGGGTATGAGGCCGAATCGCGCCGCCGCGCGCGCTTCCAGCCCCATGGGCATACACCGGGCGATGTGGCGATGCCGCCGCAAGAAGATGGGGGCGAATTTCCGATGACACTCGATCTGCGCCGACCGTCAAGCCTGGGTTGACCGCGGGCGATGACGGGAACGCAAAGTAGCGTAATGGATTCAATCGCAGGCAATGACCCCCTGCGCGGCTATTCGGTGCCTGATCCTCGCGCCGATCTGTTTGCCAATGCGCCCGCGGATGTGGCCGAAACCTGGCACAAGATGGCCGCAGGCTTGGCAGCAATCTGCGACGGCAAGCTTGGGGAAATTCATTCCCGCCTCCAGCATGAAACCAACGATCTCGGCATGACGTTCCGCCTGTCGGGCGACAAGGACGAGCGGCCTTGGCCCGTCAGTCCCATGCCATTGCTGCTTGGCACACAGGAATGGGCCGACTTGACCAAGGGCCTGGTCCAGCGCGCGCAATTGCTCGAGCAGGTCATTGCCGACATTTACGGACCGCAGTCGCTGATCAACGAGGGGCATCTGCCAGCGGCCGTAATCGCGGGCAGTCCGCATTTCGCCCGCAAGATGGTCGGCATTGCCCCACCCAAGGGACAATACCTCAACGTCTACTGCGTCGATCTGGCGCGCGGGCCGGGCGGTGAGTGGCGCGTACTGGCTGATCGGCTGCACCTCGCAACGGGCATTGGCTATGCGCTGGAAAACCGCCTCGCCATTTCGCGCACCACTGGCACATTGCTTTCCGATATCAACGCGCGGCGGATAGCGGGTTTCTTCGCCGAGCTGCGCCAGGGCATTGCCGCTAGCTGCAACCGGGCGACGCCTCGCATCGCATTGCTGACCCCGGGGCAATTTAACCAGAGTTATCCCGAGCAGGCCCACCTCGCCCGCTATCTGGGCTTCCCGCTGGTCGAAGGCCGTGATCTCGCGGTGAGCCAGGAAAAGCTTTATGTTCGCACCATCGCCGGCCTCAAACGGGTTGATGCGGTGTGGCGATGGATTGGCACGGAAATGCTCGATCCGCTGGCTTTCAATGCCCATTCGCGCATCGGTGTGCCCGACATGTTCGATGCATGGTCATCAGGCGAACTGGCCGTCGCCAACTGGCCCGGCGTCGGCGTGGCGCAGGCGCGCGCCTTCTCGGCCTTCATGCCGCGCCTTGCCAGAGTGCTGCTGGGGGAGACCCTGATCCTGCCGAATATGGCCACCTGGTGGTGTGGCCAGCCCAACGAGTGCAAGATCGTCAAGGAACGGCTGGACCAGCTTGTCGTCAGTTCGGCATTCGGCGGCGATGTCGCCGGCCTTGAAGGCGGGCGCACGCGCGCCGGGGCCAGCCTGAGCGCGACCGAACGGGAACGGCTGCTGGCCGCGATCGAGGCGCGGCCGATTGATTATGTCGGCCAGGAAATCGTGCACCTGTCCACCACTCCGACCTTGGTGGGTGACAGCTTCGAGCCGCGTCCTTTCACCCTGCGGGCATTCGTCGCGCGCGGCGGCAATGGCGAATGGGTGGTCATGCCGGGAGGGTTCGCCCGCCTTTCATCGCAAGGGGATCTAAGGACTTCGCTGATCGGCGCGGGCGACTTTTCCGCCGACGTTTGCATCGTCGATGATGTGCCGGTCGAGCAGCTTTCGCTGCTGGGCGCTGACCAGGAGCCGGCAATCCGGCGCAGCGGCGGCATTCTGTCCAGTCAGGCGGCAGACAACCTCTACTGGCTCAGCCGATATAGCGAGCGCGCGGAAATCACAGTGCGGATCATCCGCAACCTGTTGGGCAGTTCGATCGAAGTCGACGGCGGTACGCGGCGCGGTTTCACCAGTCGGCGTCGGCTGGTCGATCTGCTGGTGCGCTGGGGGGTGATCCCGCCATCCGTGGCAGGTGCCCCCCTTCCCCAGCTTTGCGGCCGCGCTTTTCGGGAAGACAAGCAGGCGGGCGGTATTGCCGCACTGGTTAACTCGATCCGCGTCATCGGTCGCAGTCTGCGCGACCGCATGTCGGCGGATTTCTGGCGCGTCGCCAACCAACCTATCCCCCTGCTTGACGATAATTGGGCGCACTCGATTCTTTCTGCATCGAACAGCATGATCGATCGCTTCAGCATTCTTTCGGGCCTGGCCGCCGAAAACATGGCCCGGGGCCCCGCCTGGCTGTTCTTCGATCTCGGTCGGCGGTTGGAGCGCGCGCTGGCGATCTGCCGCATATCGCGCCAGCTTTCCGCGCAGGATTGCGGCGCTGACGAATTCGGGCTGTTGCTCGATCTGTTTGACAGCCAGATTACCTATCGCAGCCGTTACCTCGTCGGCCCGATGCGAGGCCCGGTGATCGACCTGATTGTGCTCGATCCCAAGAACCCGCGCAGTCTGATGTTTCAGCTGGACCGGATGGCGGAGCATGTCGCCAATCTGCCGCAGGCCAATCCTGACGAAATTCCCGAGGCACCGTATCGCCAGTTCAGCGCCTTGCTGGCCCAACTGCGCGCGCTGGAAAGCGACATGATCAACGACGCGCAGCTGCTCGAGATCGAAAACCGCCTGCTCGCGCTGTCAGACGCGATTTCGCAGCGATATTTCCTGCAGTACGAGCGCAGCGATCCGCCCATCCGTGATACTCTGATTGCATGAAATACCACGTTCGGCATGTGACCGAAGTCCGCTATGACAGCACCGTCAACCTGGCGCGCTTCAACTTGCGGCTCAAGCCGGCGGACTGGCCCGGCCAGACGCTGACAGCCTTCACCCTGAAAGTCAGCCCTGAGCCTCGCTACATGACAGACGACCGCGGGCCGTTCCTCGTCAATCTTTCCCGCATGACACTCGACAAGCCGACTGCGAGCCTGACTGTCACCAGCGAATTTTCCGTGACAGTCGACCCGCCTGCCCCGCCCCCGCCGGGCGAGGCGCCCTCGCTCGCGGAATTGCGCAAAATGGCGCTGGCCAACCGTGGCCTTTCAGCAAGTGACCCGGCGTCGTTCCTGTTTGCCTCGTCGATTGCCTCGATGGAGCCCGAGATTGCCGACTGGGCATCTTCGCGCGCTCCTCTGGCTGGCAGCGTGATGGATATTGCAGATGCGCTGATGCGCAGCATCCACGGCGAATTCACTTACGATGGCAAGGCGACCAAGGCCGATACGCCGCCCGTGGTTGCATTCCGCGCCCGGCGCGGGGTCTGTCAGGATTTCGCCCACATCATGATCATCGCCCTGCGCCAGATGGGCGTACCTGCCGCCTATGTCAGCGGCTACCTGCGTACGATCCCTCCTCCGGGCAAAGCCAGGCTGGTCGGCGCCGATGCGACCCACGCCTGGGTCAACGTCTGGTGCGGGGACAGGCTGGGCTGGATTGGATACGATCCCACCAACGCCATGCTGGCCGGCAAGGATCACATATTCACGGCCATGGGCCGCGATTTCGCCGATGTTTCGCCTGTCGACGGCGTGTTCATCGGCAGGTCGGGCCAGCACATGAAAGTGTCCGTGGAAGTGGCGCCAGTCGATTGAATCGAACCTGATCAATGCTGCACCTCGGCTGCGACGTTTGCTGAATTTCAACCGAGTGGAACTAATGTCGCTGTGGACCGTTTGCCCTACCTTCCGCTGAGCCAGGATTTCTTATGCCCACTGAGTTGCCGGCGCCGCTCCTGCTCTACGTGGAGGATGAAGCCCTCATCCAGCATATGCTTGTCGCCGATCTGGAAGAGGCTGGTTTCCACGTAATTATGTCCAGCAACGGCAGCGATGCTTTGTCACTGCTTGAAGCTCGGTCGGACGAATTGAACGGCCTGATTACCGACATCAATCTTGGATCAGGTCCGGATGGCTGGGAAGTCGCCAGGAAAGCCCGCGAGTTGAGAAGTGGTTTGCCGGTAGTCTATGTCAGTGCGGCCAGCGAGCACGAGTGGACATCGCAGGGCGTTCCAGCGAGCGTGATGATATCGAAGCCCTTTGTTCCTGCGCAAGTGGTCGTGGCGATTTCGTCGCTTCTTACCGTATCGGATTAGTCTCACCCGATCGAAGGCGAACCATCCTTGCCCGTTCGTCAGTCGCGAAAAACCAGCTTAGGCAAACGCCGGCTCCTCATCTGACACTTCGTCGAAACATGCCGGGGGAAAGCTGCCGCTGCGCAATCGGGCCCTGCCATTCCCTTTCCCGCCACTGATTGAAGCAATTTCACCGTTCCCGCATCAATGATGCCGGACCTAAGTGGCTGCTGAATGAAATTCATCAGCGAATGCGATGACATAAGAGTCAATCGGCCGCAGAGCGAGTTCCGCCGCAAGCGCTCGGCCAAGTCGATTGACATTGCAGACCAATGGTCATTATTGGTCAGGCCATTACTTGCCAATTCGCTCAGCACGGCGCATCATGAAAATGCGTTCGACATCGCGGGCGACTTGCGCTTCGAGCATGATTTCGGATCAACAGCGATCCCGCAAATGGGTTGAAATACTTGGCTCGCAGGACGCTGGCCTTGACGAAGGGACAGGCATGCGCGGCAAGCTTCGCTGGTGGATCATTGGCCTCGTCACGCTAGGGACGGTGCTGAACTATCTTGCCCGCTCAACCCTTTCGGTCGCAGCGCCGACACTCAAAGCTGAATTCCACATGGATACCGAGCAATACAGCTGGGTCGTCCTGGCGTTTCAGGCCACCTACACGATCATGCAGACCGTTGCTGGCACAGTGCTCGATGCTCTGGGCACGCGATTGGGATTCTTTATATTCGCAGTCGGTTGGGCGCTGGCAAATATGGCTCATGGCCTCGCCACCGGCTGGCAAAGTCTGGCTGCCTTCCGTGCACTGCTTGGAGCAACAGAGGCTGCGGCCATCCCCGCTGGCGCCAAGGCCGTGTCAGAGTGGTTTCCGGCAAAAGAGCGGCCACTTGCGACAAGCGCATTCCAGATGGGGACCAGTGTGGGCAACATGATCGCGCCTGCGCTGGTGGCCTATTGCATCCTCAGGTGGAACTGGCAGGCCGCTTTTTACGTCACGGGGGGGCTTAGTCTTGCCTGGGCGGGCCTGTGGTGGTGGGGCTATCGTAACCCCGCCGAGCATCCCCGTCTGAGCGATGCTGAAAGAGGAGTGATCGCAGCCGGGCGCGAGGCCGAACCGGTCGGAAAGCCTGCAACCCGCTCCGCCGTGCTCAAGAGCCGAGGCTTCTGGGCGATTGCGCTGCCGCGCTTTCTCTCCGAACCCGCCTGGCAGACATTCAACTTCTTCATTCCGCTTTATCTCGTCGCGGTTTGGAACCAGGACCTCAAAAGCATTGCACTGTGGGCCTGGCTTCCTTTTCTCGCTGCAGATTTCGGCAGCCTGGCCGCGGGTCTGCTGCCAATCTGGCTGATGCGGCGCGGCGCAAGCCTGTTGGATTCGCGCAAGCTGACAATGACTGTCGGCGCGCTGTTCATGATCGGACCGGCATGCATCGGCCTTGCAGGCTCGCCGGGTGTGGCCATTGCGCTGTTCTGTGTGGGCGGTTTCGCGCACCAGATGCTGAACGGCGCGCTGATCACGCTGTGTTCGGACGTTTTCGATAGCCGCACTGTCGGTACTGCAAGCGGAATGGCAGGAACATCTGCCTGGATCGGCGGCATGCTGTTCACGCTTCTGATCGGGCAGAGCGCCGACCAGTTCGGCTACAACCCGCTGTTCGTCGCACTGGCTGCGCTCGACCTCCTGGCGGCCGTGGTGCTGTGGAGCCTGCTCAGGAATCGCGCGGCGGAATCGCCCCGGGGCGCATGATTGTCCAGCCAGCCAGATCGTGCCCCGCGAGCGCTGCCTCCCGGAAATCGGCACCTTTGAGGCGAGCGCCCAGATAGCCGGCGTTAAAGGCATCGCCGGCGCCGCTGGTATCGACGGGGTTGAGAATAGCGGTTGGAGACACAAGCGTACCGTCCGGCAATCGGCATCCCGCCTGACCTAGTTTGACGACCGTTTCCTCGCACCCAAGCGACTGCCAGTGCAGCGCCACTGCATCCGCATTAAGCCCAGCGCCCAGCGCCACTTCATCTTGCAGCGTTGGCAAGCCGATATCGGTACAGGCAATGGCCGCATCGCGCGCAGCGGCGGCCTGCGCTGACGATGCCCAGAGCCTTGGCCGATAGTTGCTGTCGAACGCTACCCGTCCGCCCCCGCCGCGAACCCGCCGGGCAAGAGCAAGCATGACCTCGCGGTCCTGCGGCGTCAGGATCGCCAGCGAGATCAGCGAAAAGCCGATGAGGTCTGCCTTGGCAGCCGCTTTGAGTGCAGCAGCGGACTGCGGCAGCGCAAACATGTCGCGCGCCGCGCTGGCATCGCGCCAGTAGGCAAAGCTGCGTTCGCCTGCCGCATCGGTCGAGATCGCGTAGAGGCCGGTAGTGCGTGACGGATGGCTCAGAACCAACGACGTATCGATGCCTTCTGCAGCCCATTTGCCCTTGAGTTCGGCAGCAAACGGGTCATTGCCGAGAGCGGTCAAGAAGGCAACATCGTGGCCCGAGCGGGCTAGATGGATCGCCGTATTTAATGAGTCACCGCCAAAGCCAAGGCGCCAATCCTCGCCCTTGCGGGAAAGCTCCAGCATTCCTTCGCCAATCAGGACAACCCGGGCCAAGGCTTACCTGCAAGCAGGATTGTTGGCGCCTGGGAGCGCGTGGAAAGCGATTGAATGACCGGGGATCGTCACCGTCCCGCGTACCACCGCACCTTCCAGGCCGGTAAGCGCGCCGTCTTCGGCAAGGCCGGGCAACTTGCCGTTGATCAGCACGCTGCGAGTATCGAGCGGCTGGCCAGTCATGATCCAGCCCCGTCCCCTGCCCCCTAAATTGAGACGCTGGGGAGCCTCACCAGTATTGAGCGCCAAAACCGCTACTCCGCCGCGCTGTCCTGGCAGGCAGTGGGCATAAAGCCGCAGCGCCGGCGAGGTCGATCGCGGCGATGCCAGCACGGTCGTTCCCATATTCCTGCGCCAGAGCACCGCCGCCCAGTAATTGGGCCGCGGGGTCATCGTGTCGCGTTCGATCAGAGCATAGTCGGACGTGGCGAGCGTGTTGTGAAGCACCACCTGCACGCCCTTCTGCGCTAGCAGGCCGTTCTGGTTTAGGTACCGAAAGCTGTCGAGGAATGTCGAAGCCCAGGGGCTGCCGCCGCAGGCAGCTTGCGCTGTCTCGGAATTCCAGATCGGCTTGCCCGGCTCGTAGCGATCGCGCAGTTCCGCATAGAACTCATAGTCGAGCAGCGTGCGGTCCAGCCATCTTGCTGTCAGCGCATCGCCCTTCCCGCCGCCGCGCATCGGGAATTTCAAGCAGCGCTGCGATACCGAGCCGTAGAAATGATAGCTCACCGCATCGAGACTGCCAGGATTGCGCTTCATCATCTCTTCAGAAGCGATGTGGCCGGCAAACATCGGATTGTTCTGGGTATCACCAACACCTTCCTTGAACAGTGTGCCCTCCCCCGCGCCGCCCGGCCCGATGATCATCATCGACGGGACCGCGCTTCGGGCCCAGTTGCGGAAATCACGAAACTCGGCGGCAAAGGTGTCAGCGCTGTAGCCCTTTGGCATTCCGAGCGCGGACGAAGGCATGTTGGGTTCGTTGAAGAACTCTGCCGCATAGAGGCTGCCTCCCGCCTCGCGGGTCAGATCGACGAATCGCTGCGCCTGCTGGGTCGTCCACTTGCCGTCCGGCCCGCGCGTGCCTCCGCTTACGGCGAAGCTAGTTACTATGGGGGCATCCACCTGCTTCGAGAACGCAATGACATCGCGCCACTGCTTGCGCGTCAGGACCTGACGGTAGCCTTCCGGAGGTTTTGACAGTGTCTCGCCCTCGGCTTCGAGGTAGGTATTGTTGGCCCAGGTCCCGCTCACCCGCATCAGCGCCGGGCCCAAATGCCTTGCCAGCGCGAGCAGCCTCTGGTCAGTGAGATCCAGTGGAGCGCGCTGACGGAACATTTCGCCTGACGAACCGCCATAGGGGGCCCAGAACCGGCCGCCGGTCACTTCAACCATTTCCACGTTGTAGCCCTGGAAGCGCGCGTCGACCGTGCCTATCTTCTCAAGACGGCCCAGCTCGAGCGAAGGAGCAGTTGGCCGTGTCGCCGCCCCAAGAGCGACTATCGCGCCAACTGCCAGCAGTGCCTTCCCAATCATTGCCTCACCAACTCCACATGGTGCCGTCTTCCAGCCGGGCGACAGGAAGATAGGCGGGTTTGTAGGGATATTTCGTGGCAAGAGTTTCATCGATATCGACGCCGTGGCCCGGTGTCTCGCCGCAGAAGAGCTCGCCCTTTTCGAAATAGTAGTCGTGGGGGAAAACCGCGTCGGTTTCCTCGGTATGGCGCATGTATTCCTGGATGCCGAAGTTGGGCACCCAGGTGTCGAAGTGCAGCGCGCAGCCCATCGTCACAGGCGAGAGGTCGGTCGCGCCGTGGCAGCCAGTGCGCACCTGATAGAGGCTGGCAAGGTCGGCAATCCGGCGCAAGTGCGTCAGGCCACCGGCACCGACCACCGTGGCGCGAATATAGTCGATCAACTGGTTCTGGATCAGGTCTTTCGCATCCCAGATCGTGTTGAATATCTCGCCGACTGCCAGCGGTGTGACCGTGTGCTGACGAACCAGCTTGAAGGCTTCCTGATTCTCGGCCGGGGTGCAGTCTTCCAGCCAGAACAGCTGGTATGGCTCAAGCATCTTGCCCAGATTGGCCGCTTCCTGTGGGGTATAGCGATGGTGTCCATCGTGCAGCAGGTGATGGTCAAAACCGTAAGTCTTGCGCAGCTGCTCAAACAACTTCGGCACATAGTTGAGCGCCTTGCGGGTATCCCAACCGGTCACGGAGGGAAGGCTGGCATCAGCGGGCTCGTAATAGAGTTTGCCTCGCCCCACGCCATAGGCGTCCTTGACTCCGGGCACGCCGGTCTGGGCGCGGATCGCCTTGTAGCCCATGTCGATGTATTGCCCGACTGCGTTGACCGTCTCGGCAATGTCGCCGCCATTGGCATGACCATAGACCATGATGCCATCGCGGCTGCGCCCGCCCAGCAGATCGTAGAGCGGCATTCCTGCCATCTTGGCCTTGATATCCCACAGCGCCATGTCGACTGCTGCTATCGCGCGCATGGTAACCGGTCCGCGCCGCCAGTATGCCCCCTTGTAGAGATACTGCCAGATATCCTCGATCCGGCGCGGATCCATCCCGATCAGACAGGGAATAACGTGATCTTCCAGATAGGATACGACCGCCAGCTCGCGCCCGTTGAGCGTCGCATCGCCAATACCGTAGACCCCCTGGTCGGTCAGGATCTTGAGAGTGACGAAATTTCGTCCCGGGCATGTGACAATGACCTTGGCGGACTGGACGATCATGGCTTTCCCTATGCCAATTCGGAGAACACGCGTAATTCATGCCTTGACCAGATTAGTCAGGCCCGTCAAGAGAATTGGCATGACCAATAGGTGCACTATGACCGATATTTCGAACAAGACAAGCGACCGGCTTTACCAGGATGTTGCCCGCAGCCTGCTGGGGGAACTGGCCGCCGGCCGTTATCAGCTTGGCGCCAGGCTACCTGCCGAGCGCGACCTGGCAACGACGTACAACGTCAGCCGGCCGACAGTGCGGGAGGCGATCATTGCGCTTGAGGTGCAGGGGCTGGTCGAGGTCAAAGTTGGCTCGGGTGCCTATGTCCGCCGTCTGCCAGGCAAGGCGGAATTGCCGGGCTTCAACATCACCGCTTTTGAACTGACCGAGGCGCGATTGCTGTTTGAAGGGGAAGCCGCGGCGCTGGCGGCGACTTTGGCTACCGACGAGGAAATCGCCCATATCGGCACGCTGGTCGACGCCATCGCGCGTGAAAACCAGTTAACGGACGGAGCCGAGACGGCCGACCGCGATTTCCATCTTGCAATTGCGCGGGCTACCCGAAACACGGCGATTTATGAGGCCATCGAGCACCTTTGGGATCTGCGGTCGACCTCGCCCGAAGCTGCATTGCTCCACGAAAAAGCCAGGACCGCGAACATCAAGCCTGTTGTCGATGAACATACCGCAGTGCTGGCCGCGTTGCGCGCACGCGATCCCAATGCCGCCCGCGCCGCCATGCGCGCCCATCTTGCGCAAGTGATCGACAGCCTGCTCTTCGCCACTGAAGAACGCGCCATTGAGGAAGCGCGTCGCATCGTTCGCGCCAAGCGCGCACGCTATGCGCAAGACGGCTGTTGAATGTCTAGCTCAATTACCCGAGGGGCGCGGAATTCACTTGATGTCCACGCTTGCCGGACGGCGCATGATCGTGCGGAGGAACTTCTTCCATGACTTCCCCCCGGCTCGAGCTCCATCCCGATCGCCTCTTTCCCGCTGATCCTGGAACACGTGCGATTGCCCGCGAGCTTCATCGAGCGGTGCGCGGCATGCCGATCATCAGCCCGCACGGCCACACCGACGCAAAGTGGTTCGCAAGCAATGCCAACTTCGGCAATGCCGCCGAGCTTCTGCTTCACCCGGACCACTACGTGTTCCGCATGCTGTATTCGCAAGGCGTGCCGCTGGCTTCGCTGGGTATCGGCAATCCCGATGCAGACCCGCGCGAAAGCTGGCGGCTGTTTGCAGAACGATATCATCTGTTTCGCGGCACACCATCGCGCATGTGGCTCGATTGGGTCTTTGCCGAAGTGTTTGGCCTGGACGTCCAGCTTTGCGCAGCGGCTTCGGACCTCTATTTCGATACGATTACGGACCAGCTCGCAACGCCTGAATTCAAGCCCCGCGCCTTGTTCGAGCGATACAACATCGAGGTCATCGCCACGACCGAAAGCCCGGTCGACCGCCTTGAGCATCATGCCGCGATCCGCGCTTCCGGATGGCAAGGCCGGGTCATCACCGCATACCGGCCCGACCCGGTGATCGATCCCGAATTCGAGGGATTCCGCGATAACCTCACCACGCTATCCGAACTGACCGGGGAGGATTGCAAAACCTGGTCTGGCTATCTTGCAGCCCACCGCCAGCGGCGCGCATTTTTCGCCAGCATGGGCGCAACCAGCACCGATCACGGCCACCCCTCGGCGCAAACGGCTGATCTGTCAGTCGCCGACGCCGCGGCATTGTTCGACCGGGTGGCGAACGGTGACTGGAGTCTGGCAGATGCGGAACTGTTTCGCGCCCAGATGCTAACCGAAATGGCAGCGATGAGCCTGGATGATGGACTGGTCATGCAGCTCCATCCCGGAAGCTTCCGCAATCATAACGCGGCGCTGTTTGATGCATTGGGCCGTGACAAGGGCGCCGATATTCCCATACGCACTGATTATCTTCACGCGCTGAAGCCGCTTTTGGACCGTTTCGGCAATGAGCGTGCACTGACCTTGATCCTGTTCACGCTCGACGAAAGCACATATTCGCGCGAACTGGCCCCGCTGGCAGGGCATTATCCCTGTCTCCGTCTGGGACCGGCCTGGTGGTTTCACGACAGCCCTGAAGGCATGCGGCGTTTCCGCGAAATGACGACCGAGACCGCGGGCTTTTACAACACCGTGGGTTTCAACGACGATACCCGCGCATTCCTGTCGATCCCGGCCCGCCATGATGTGGCGAGGCGGATTGATTGCGGGTTCCTTGCCAAGCTGGTCGCGGAACACCGGATAAATGATTGGGAAGCCGCAGAACTGGCCCAGGAGCTGAGTTACAAGCTGGCGAAGAGAGCTTACAAGTTGTGAGGCTGTCGCCCCGCAACCTCGATCACCTGGCCAAAGGGGTGGAGCGGCCTGACTATCATCGCGATTCCCAGGCAGCCGGGATTGTTCACTTTGGGATCGGCGCCTTCCACCGCGCGCATCAGGCCTGGTATACCGACCTGGCCATGAGCGCCGGTGACCGGGACTGGGCAATCATTGGTGTCTCGATGCGTTCAGACAGCGTGGCGCGGCAGCTCAATCCGCAAGGCGGGCTCTTTACCGTCACCGAAAGGGACAGTGCCGGCGCCTCTGCGCGAATGGTGGGCGCGGTGCGAGAGGTTCTGGTTGCCGCCCAAGCGCGATCCAGTTTGCTGATCCGCCTGATTGCCCCCCATACCCACATTGTCAGCTTCACAGTCACCGAAAAGGGCTATTGCCGCGGCGCCAATGGCGGGCTTGACCCCGTGCTGGCAGACAAGGACAGCTTTTACCCCCTGATTGCCGAGGCGATGCGGCGGCGGCGCGACGCCGGCATTGCAGGCCTTACGTTTCTGAGCTGCGACAACCATGCCGAGAATGGCCGGCAGCTCGAAAAGTTGATGGCTGAATACTTGCGGCTCCGCGACCCCGACTTGCTCGACTGGTTCCACAGACATTGTGCGTGTCCTTCGACCATGGTCGATCGCATTGTCCCGTCCACGACCGATACCGACCGAGCCGATCTCGCTAAGCGGATCGGACTTGAAGATCACGGCGCAGTGATGACTGAGCCGTTCAGCCAATGGGTGGTTGAAGACCGCTTCGCCGGACCGCGTCCTGATTGGCAATCGGCCGGAGTGGATCTGGTCGACGACGTGCGGCCTTACGAGACAGCAAAGCTCAGGATGCTCAACGGCGCGCATTCCCTGCTTGCCTATTGCGGCCTGCGACGCGGTCACCAATTCGTCCATCAGGCGATCAGAGACCCGGCGCTAAGGCCCCTGGTTGAGCGCCTGATGCGCGATGAGGCCGCGCCCACCATCGAGGTGGCGCCAGGCCAGAACCTTGAGCGCTATGCGGACGAACTCATCGAGCGCTTTGCCAACATGGCGCTCAACCACCGCCTTCTGCAGATTGCCATGGATGGCAGCCAGAAGTTGCCGCAACGCTGGCTCGAAACCCTTGCAATCAACCAGCAGCGCGGCCGCGTTTGCCCGGCAATACTTTCGGGAGTCGCCGCCTGGATCGAACACCTGCGCGGCGCCAATGGCCCCGTCGACGACCCGCGCGCGGCAGCATTGTCTTCGGCGGCCCGCTCTGTGGACGCAATCGATGCGCTATTCGGCTCGTCCGGCCATCTCGCCTCGGATTGGCGGCCGAGCCCTGCCGACCGCAATGAGATTCAATGCCGACTTGCGTGAGCCTCCTCAGATAGCCCGTGGCACATTGCCGCGTTTCGTTCAGCCAGACGAAGGCGCCGATCCGCTGATTTACAGCAACATTTGCGTCAATCAGACGACGGTCACTGTGGGATTGTCGGTCACCTCATAGCCACTGAGGAAAGAGGCTTGGCGGAGAGGGTGGGATTCGAACCCACGTTACGGTTACCCGTAAACCGCATTTCGAGTGCGGCGCATTCGACCACTCTGCCACCTCTCCGCGAAGTGCATCGGGGGCCTGATGAAGGCCCGGCCGGGTCGGCAAGGCGCGGCGGTTAGCCGATGCTCCGGCGATTGCCAAGCCCCATTCGCGCCCCATCGGCGCTTTGCCGTGGATCGCTCGATTCCCTGCCTTGTTTCGCAGTCGCACAAAACCTATATGTGCTTCATGGACCGCGCGACCTTTTACTCTCCACAGGCCGGACGGCTGGTTGACGCCCCTCTGCGCACCAAGGCTCGCTTTGCGATCGGCGACGTCGTCCGCCACCGCGTCTACGATTTCCGCGGCGTGATTTTCGATATCGATCCGGTGTTTGCCAACAGCGAGGAATGGTACGAATCCATTCCGGCGGAAGTGCGCCCGATGCGTGAACAGCCGTTCTATCACCTCCTCGCCGAGAACGGCGAAGGTAGCTATGTTGCTTACGTCAGCCAGCAAAACCTGATGGGCGATGCCGACGGCGGGCCGGTCGACCACCCGTCGCTCGATCAGCTGTTCGAGGAATTCAACGGTGATCGTTATCCACTGCGCCGCGCTCTGAAGCATTGATATTCTGGACTCTTGCTACCCGTCGGCTCTCAGCTCTTCAGCCGCCAGCCGCTCTTCAGCACCAAATACGTCAGCAAGATCAGCGCCAGATCGAATATCCCCAGCCCTATTGCGCCCTGCAGCACGGCCGCGCTGCCGCCAGAAATGTCGCTCGCTCCAATGAAGCCGTAGCGGAATCCCGAGATTACATAGAAAAACGGATTGGCATGGCTGACGGCGCGGAAGGCGGGCGAAAGCCTGTCGACTGCATAGAAAGTGCCTGACAGCATCGTCATCGGCGTGACGAAGAAATTGGTGATCGCCGCGTTGTGATCGAACTTTTCCGCCCAGATCGATGAAAGCATCCCGACAACGGCAAGGAATACCGAGCCCATCAGCCCGAACCAGATGACCGCCCAGGGGTGGGCCATGGTCAGATCGATCTGCGGCCAGAACAGCATGAATACCGCAAGGGCCACGCCGACCAGCACGGCACGGGTCAGCGCCGCGCCAATCATTGCCAGCATCAGTTCCGCCTCTGACAGCGGCGGCATCAGGAAGTCGACAATAGTCCCCTGCATCTTGCCCGACAGGAACGAGAAACTGCCATTCTGGAAGGCATTCTGCATCATGCCCATGACAATCAGGCCCGGTGCGACGAACGTGGCGAAAGGAACGCCCAGGACCATGCGCCCTGCCCCGCCAAGCGCCAGCGTGAAAATCACGAGCTGCAGCAGGGTTGTGGCGGCGGGCGCCCAGATCGTCTGGACCTGGACCTTGAAGAAACGCCGCACCTCCTTCATATAGAGGGTTCCAAGCCCGATCCAGTTGACGGAATGGATCAGCGGCTCTCCCTGGACCGGAAAGCTTCGTTGCGCCCTTTCGGGAAAGGTCGCGGGGATGCGGGGTTGATCGGCCATGGTGTGGCGACTATCGGGTGCGCTGGCGCGTGACAAGTGCACCTCTAACACTGACTAATACCACTGGCCTGTAACATTGGCCTGATTTGGCAACACAAGATGGAATTGGCATGAGCTGGACCGACGAACGGATCGAAAGACTGACCAAGTTGTGGGAAGGCGGCGCGACCGCCAGCCAGATCGCCGATGAGCTTGGCGGGGTCAGCCGCAATGCCGTGATCGGCAAGGCGCACCGGCTTGGCCTCAAGGCTCGCCCTTCACCGGTCAAGGCGAATGAAAAGCCCGAGCCCGCCCCGCGCGCTGCCAAGCCCGCGCCTGAAGCGCCGCGCGCTGCGCCGCCCGCGCCGCCGCGTCCCGTCGCCGCCCAGCCCGCACCGCCGAACCCCGCCGCCGCGCCCGCTGGTGCAGCAGCAAGCGGTGCCACGCCATCGATCCCGCTGCCCGGTGCGACCCCCAACAAGCCGCAGCAGCGCATTGTCTCGGTCGGCCCCGGCGGCTTCCTGCGTCAGGGCCCCGGCGATCAGCAGGCGCCGATTCCGCCCGCGCCGCCGCGCCGTCTGGTGCCAGCCAAGCCCAGCCCGGAAATGGCCGACAAGACCAGCCTGCTCGATCTCAACGATCGCATCTGCCGCTGGCCGATGGGCCACCCCGGCGAGGCGGACTTTCA